>OBUW01000470.1_pt1 | contig 21441 bp, 11 predicted proteins | sample 1475761 | NCBI WGS metagenome assembly OBUW01 (sample SAMEA2579908, study PRJEB22360) | human gut metagenome | biome: human gut; feature: human-associated habitat; material: faeces | place: Denmark | collected 2008/2010
GCTATAACATCACTATAAAGCTCGGGGATCGGTAGTATTCTTTCGTTTTTTTTTTTTCATGTGAAATCATAACTAGTTCAGATCGTTTTGTGTTCCTGATCTAACTATGGTTTGTAGTTGGATGTTAATTTTGTCATATTTGTTTTTGCAATCTTTCCCACTAAAACTTTGCCCCACAAAAAAATGTAAGACTTAATACTCCCACAAACTCCTCACTCTATTCCCGTTTTAGAAATCTCTTTGAATACTCTTACTTCCGTTTCAAGTATCTCTTTCAATTGTGGAATACTTTTCCCTTTCTCCTCAAAACTAAAGTCAAAAATTGCCTTGCTTGATGGTTCTTCGTGAACGTTTCGCAAGTTCTTGAAAAATTCTTGTTCTAGTATTTGTTCAACTTCTAATCTTGCTTTGTAATCCCATTGTAGAAGGCTGTCTAACAACTCTAATGCATTCAAGGGAGCAAATGGATACAAGCTTTTCCATTTAACCGGTCGATACTTTACCCAAAGTAGTCCTTCCACTTTCCAGTTATACTTTTTGATGGTTTCAATTGGGGGATTGCCTATTATCTTGAATAGTTCATGAATTTGCTCGTGCAGATTTTTACCAGGAAATAATGGTCTTCTACCGAACAATTCACCAAGAATACAACCCACAGCCCAGACGTCAACTGCTTTTGTGTAGTTTTTAGTGGACATTATTAATTCGGGTGCCCTATACCAGCGTGTTGCTACGTAGTTTGTGATGACAGCTGAGCGGTTTCTGAAATATACAGGATTTATTCCTCGTGCTAAGCCGAAATCACATATTTTTAAAGTCCCTTGAGTGGTGACCAATATGTTTCCTGGCTTTAGGTCGCGATGTATTACATCAGCAGAATGGATGTACTTGAGTCCGCAAAGAATTTGGTACATAAAGCTTTGAATGTGAAATTCTGAAAATTGGACGTTTGAGTACAAAACACGAGCTAAATCTAAATCGGCTAGCTCTTGAAAACAATACAAGCCTTCATAAGGCTTCACATATACAACATCTAAGTCAAGCAAAGTTGCAATCTGACAACACATGTTAGTAAAATGAAACGCAAAACAAAGTTGCAAAGTTTAAAGTTTCATGTACATACATTCTTGTGGCCTCTGAAAAACATCATGAACTTAAGCTCTCGTATTGCCCTGATTAGAAGGATGTCTTTGTTGAAAATCTTTGTTACTTTCTTTATAGCAATCTTGTGCTCCATCGCTGAGACTGAACTTTTCGTATCAATAGCTGAACAAACGACTCCATATGATCCTTTTCCTAACACTCGCACAATTTCGTATCTCGAATCGACTAAAAAGTGATTTTCGTTATATGTATATGTCGAACATGCTTTAAGGTGATTGTTTTTGTTTTTGAGTGTAGCCATTTCTTGTTGATAGTGTAAATGATGGATTTCGCTTGGCGGCTGCAAAGTTTTCAAATTGATATAGATACGAGGATTGCAATACTAACAAAAAGGTAGAACAAGAAAAAAAAAATTAGAGAGAGAAAAGGTTGAAAACATATCAAAAATTGAAAGGATTAGGCGCTCTGGAAATAAGTTAATTATGGTAATAAACCTACATTTAAAAAAAACTTGCACCAGTTATACCGCTATGGGTAAGAGGACAAACACTTTTTCGATATTGCCAAAGAAGTGTCACGAAAACATAACTTTTGCTTGAACAGCCAGGACCCATTATCTTTATTGTGTGCAATTTTTTAAGGCAGATGCACTATTCATATTTCCGAGTACCTCTGAAATCACAGATTTTGCAACTATTTAGCATCATATGACATTCAATCAAGAAATAATGTCAAAGCAGATTTAGCTTTATTTTGAGTTTTATTCTCTTACGTATAATTCTCATTTCTCTTCAGAAGCATAATTTTGAAAGTGCACGTGATTCCTTTTCCATCTTCACGTTAATCATTATCTCATCTGAAAGCACAAAATTAAAGATATCATATGGTTATCAAATTCGGTTGTAATGAAGTTTACAAATAGTATAGCAATGAATGTATGGTGATTTTTAGTTGTGTTGCGAAAACACATTTCTCTATGGCCAGGCCATATCTTATTTCCACAACAAAGTGGGAATGCTAGCCATATCGGAGGGAAAACTCAGCCAAAATAAAGGAAATCCTGCACAGGAAATATCTACTCGCACTGATTACAAATTATTGATGATGGCGATAATTTCGTACACTTTCTGATTCCAAACTAAATTACCACCAACTCTAACTTTTGTTCTTTGAAGATGAAAAATCTGGTAAAAGAGACTACGGAACTAGATAACATTTCAAAAGCATTGGTTGAATTACTCAAAAAGAATCATGACAGTTTCAAGTCTTTGTTTAATGTTCAACTTGATCTACTAAAACTATTTGATAAACAAGTAAACAATTTGGAGGCTACAGGGTATTGTGATTATGAGGTAGCATATGCACTATACATGATCATCATTCAATTGATAGCCGTTATGAAGGATAAATCGAATTCCAAAACTGCCGACATATACAACGGAATACAACAATCTATTCGAAAGAAAGCAAGCAACTTTAAAAAGGTGTTAGGGTATTTCAAAAATGACGACGATGAAAAGGATGAAGATCCCCTTATTAATAGATTCAAGTCTTTGAGCGGAGAGAAAACACATCCAGCAACCAAGATCAAGAAAGAATTAATATACCGCGAATGGATAACACCTGTTGAACTCGAGAGGACACTTCGCGAGAAACATGTGTTGTTAATAGACTATAGACCAAAGAAGGATTATTTACACAACCATATCAAGTTTGATAATTTGATAAATATAGAACCACGACAAATTGAATCATTACCAGAATCTTCAACAGATTCCGATTTGGAAAAAGTATTGAGAGTATCATTGTCGGAAGAAGAATTTCAGATGTTTTTGAATCGGAACAAGTTTGATTTGATTGTTGTCTATAATTATAACTATGGCTCGACGTCAAAAGAGAGACTTTACGGAATACTAGATCTACTAGAAAAGGAAAACCCATTCACTTCTTTGATAGGGATATTATTGAATAATAAATACATCAGTTCGAGATTAAAGATAGCTCCGCTGTTTCTCTCGGGTGGAATTTTGAATTGGTACCATACTCTTGGTGCAGATTATTTAGAGACTAGCTCGATCAAAAATGGAGACTGTTTAAAGGAAGAAACTAGGTACTTGACTTCATTTAGTGATTATCTTTCGAATTCAAAAGAGAGTCTGCCTTCAGAAGTCACACTTGTAAATGGGAACAACAGTGCTTATATTAGACCAGTTCAAAAGAAAGTCGAGCAATTTGATTCTATACCACCAAAAAGTACTGCTACAGTGTACTCGTCACCCAAAGTTGAGTTACTCTTAACTCCGACTTCATCCACCCCCAATTCGCCGGCGCCTCCTTTGCAACCTTTGCTGTCAAATGGGAAGCTGCCAAACAATGTTACAGCTAAAGATGTTACTGTTTCGTCGAAAAAGTCACAATTTCTCGAACTGTATGCCACTGGTTTGGTCAATTTGGGAAATTCATGTTATATGAACTGTGTTATTCAATGTTTGGCTGCGACTCCACAGCTTACTTCATTTTTTTTCCCCACGATAACTGAATCGTTTTCGGACCATTCATACAAACGACATATAAACGTGAACAATAAATTAGGGACAAAGGGAATGTTGACAACCAGTTTTGTTGAATTGATATTGAGTATGCTTAACAACAATGGACGCTCATTCAGTCCTTCTAAGTTTAAGAAAATAATGGGTTCGTTGTCACCGGCTCGACAGTTTGCTTCCTTTGATCAACAAGACTGTATTGAGTTTTTGAATTTTCTTTTGGATGCGCTCCATGAGGATCTCAATCAAGTAACCATAGCCGACCCACAGGAAAGAAAGATGATCACTGAATTAACCCCTGAGCAGGAAAAAAATAGAGAAATATTGCCTGTCAGGTTAGCTTCCACTATAGAATGGGAGAGGTACCTCAAACTAAATTTTTCTATAATTGTTGACTATTTTCAAGGGCAATATTTATCCCAATTGAAATGTTTAGAATGTGGATTTACTTCAACAACTTATAATGCGTTTTCGATACTTTCACTACCCATCCCGGAGAAGCTAAACAAACTGATGAAAGTTTCTTTGGATGAATGCCTTCAAGAATTTGTGACAACAGAGTTGCTTGATGATAATAACAAGTGGTATTGTCCCAATTGTAAAAAATTTACCAAACTGACAAAGAAAATTGCAATTACTAGATTACCCCAAGTATTGATAATAAATTTTAAGCGGTTCAAAATGACCGCCAGTGGTGGATTTCACAAATTGGAAACTTTTGTGACTTACCCTGTGAATGACGAATTGGACATGACTCCGTATTGGCCGGATGTTGGCTCTACCATCAGTGCCAACAATTCAATGTCTATAGAAAGGGAAAAAGAGATTTTGAGTACTTTCCCAGTTAGAAGCCAAGTACCGCCTTTCAAATACAAATTGTTTGGCGTGGCTAATCATTATGGTAATTTAACTACTGGACACTATACTGCTTATGTACATAAGAGTAGTGATTCAAAGAAAGCAAGAAACTGGTGTTACTTTGATGATTCTAGAGTAACTTTCAACAAATCACCAAATGATGTATTGAATAAGAATGCCTATTGTTTATTCTTTCAGAGAATATAGTATTAAATAGAACTCATAGATTTATTTTTGTCAATAAATTGAAACTTGGGGTGGTGTCCCACCACATGTTTACTTACACCAACCCATAACCAATCGACTTTATCGTCATGATTTATGTGTATTTCGCCGTGGAATCCATCAACAAAACTCCTATCATTCACCGTGATATTTGTTGTAAAATTAATAAACTCATTAAAGATTGAAATTGCCGACCAGAATTGTAGTTTCCGCAAGCAAGCAACCATTAAGCTCGTCACCTGTCCACCATTATAACAATGAACATAAACGGGTTGATATTGGTTATGGATGATATACTCTAATCCTTGTATAGCTATTTCGTAATCTAGGGGCACCCCTCTCTTTTTACCTTTGCCTGACTGTGCACACTCTAGGTGAATTAGCTGAATTTGATTTTCTTTGGCAAAATTGTATAGTTCAGGGTCAGTTTCTTTGGTGATTGGGTTGGGAGTTAAAGATATGATTGTTTTCAATTGTAAAGTTTCAAGAAATTTGAAATTGACTTCTCGTGGATATGCACCTCGATATAGACTGGGTTGAACCATACTAAATCGGAGAGGCGGTACATAAATCTCAGGGACAATTTGTGACATTGTTATCAAAATTGGTATGCGGTACTTAGCTTTCAAGTCAACCAGTTTTCTGTGGTTGGCTTTACTTTGTTCTTTTGCTAGTATATCAAAAGATCTCAAATCAACATAGCTTACGGTGATGTTTATATACAGGAATTTTGTGGTTTCTTCACGAATGTGCTAAAAAAATACTTTATACTAAATGCAAACTTTAGTTTGTTAAAGTGGAAAGATAGAGATTCTTTAACGCTTGAAGGCTATATAATGATATTGATTTAATTATGGTAGGCACACCAACAACTAACTTCAAAAAAGAGTGGAAGCACGAAGATTTGTTTCTTCTATGGTGTGACTAACAAAGCCAACAGTACCGCAAATGTTGGTCTTTGCCACATTGAAGCAAGTAATGGCTTGTCAATGAGATTTGCTGGTGGGTTTAGCTATTTCATGCTTAATGGCTTATATCAAAGAGCTATGGCACACTAGCCCGATTAGTCACGGCATCTTTAATTGAAATTTGTGATATGTCGCCACAGTTGAAAACTATGGATTATTCACATGACACATACGTTCATTTATTGTAATAATTTAATTAATACAGATTTATGGCATCAGTTCCTGTCATTTAAAACGCGGTACATCATTTGAATAGTGGTTGACCATTCCGAGAGTATTTTATTCATCATTTAAAGAGCCAGTGATCTGCTTTTGACGTTTCTTAGTAACGATAATTTTTCATCGCTATACTTGAGTTTTTTGAAGTCAGTCTGAGAATCATGGCAGAGAACACTGTTCATTTATTAACACAGGGAGCTGGCTATGGAGTATTAGTCGGTGTTGGTGCAGTATTTGCTGGTGGAATGATTTTAACTACATTCCTATTACAAAAATACCTTCATGAAAATGCCAATAGCACGGAAACATTTTCTGTTGCTAATCGTTCAGTAGGTACTTTTCTTTCAGCATCGGCAGTATACTCAAGCTGGTCGTGGGCTACTGAGTTTTTATTGGTGACTCTGATGACTTATAACTATGGCATTCAAGCAGGATTTTATTTTGGTGCTGGATTAGCAGTGCAAATTGCTGTTATGAGTGTTCTTGGAATCCATGCCAAAAAGAAAATTCCTACAGCTCATACTTCATTAGAAGCAGTGCAGTTAAGATATGGTAAGGCAGCACATCTACTTTATTTGGTTTTGTCTTTGATTTGTAATATTTGTTCTTGTCTGTCAATGATATTGGCATGTGCTGCAAACATTTCCATAATTGCTGGAAATCTCCATATTGTTGCATCTACGATGTTGATTCCATTTGGTGTCTTGTTGTATACTGTGGTTGGTGGGTTGAAAGCAACTTTCCTTACAGATTTTATTCACACTACAATATTGCTCATTGTTTTGTGTTACATAAATACTGCTGTTTTAACATCAGAACAAGTTGGTGGACTTAACGGATTGTATGATAAGATCGTCGAAGTGAGCACTACCAAATACATCGAAGGAAATTATGATGGAGCAATTCTCACAGGAAAGTCACAAGGGTCAGTGATGTTTGGTTTAATTTTAACTATTTGCAATTTTGGATTGACAGTTATGGATTCTTCATTTTGGCAAAAAACATTTTCAGCTAGTCCAAGAGCTACTGTTCCTGCTTATCTTTTAACGGCGTTTCTTATTTTCTCGAATGTGTGGCCTATTGGTGCTATTATTGGTGGAGCTCTGCATTTCCTAGAGAATGACCCTTCATTTCCAACGTACCCTCGAAAGATGACCCAAGAGGAAATTGACTCGGGGTTTGTTTTGCCTTATGCATTAAAAGCAATTTTGGGTAACGGTGGTCTTGGTGCTTTGCTTTTAATTTTTTATTTGGCGGTAACGTCGACTGTCTCTGCTCAGATGGTCTCGGTATCTTCCATTGTTTCATTCGATATCTACAAGAGGTATATCAATCCTAGAGCACAAAACAAGTCCATGATCAATGTTTCACACATAACATGTGTGGTGTTTGGGTTGGGTATTGCTGGTTTTAGTGTTATGTTGCATTATGTGGGTGTACGCATGACTTGGTTTGGATATTTCACGCCAATGATGATATGCCCTGGTATTCTTCCCTTGATATTTACAGTTACTTGGAATAGACAGACATATTGGGCAGCATTTATTTCTCCTCTTGTTGGGTTCGTAGCAGGTTTGGCTGTATGGGTTTCTACAGCCTCTCACTTTTACGGTGAGGTCACGATTGAATCAACCGGTGGCCAATTGCCAGCATTGTATGGCTCCTTGACTAGTATGATGTTACCAGGAGTATTGAGTATTATCATATCGCTAGTTAAGCCTGAAAAGTTTGATTGGGATAAGTTGAAAACAGCTGATTTGCTAATTGGAGAAGAAGAAGAAGAAGATGGTAGTCCAAATATTCAACCTAAGAATGAAGAAGGTGATTTGAACAAGGAGAAACAGGCTGGTGTTGAGGTTAATTTTGAATCTGATGAAACATCAAGTTTGGAACAACAACAACAAAAGCTGTCTTCCCAATTGACAAATAAAGAGTTGGATTTTTGGATAAAAATTGCAACTGGTGCAGCAATATTTGTATTACTCATTACTTGGGTTATTTGGCCAATGTCTGTATATCGAGATTGGATATTTACTGGGACATACTTTAAAGGTTATGTGACTGTTGGATTGATTTGGTTGTATACCACATTGATTGTGATTGGATTGGTCCCCTTTTATACCGGAAGGCATTCAGCAGCTACAGTTTTCAGAGGTCTTTACAATGACTATATTAAAAGAAAATAGAGTCTACGGAACTTGCTTGTATCTTATTTACAGATTTGTGTACGTTGTGTTGCGCTGTGTTAAACTTTGGAGGTTTTATAGAGAAAAGCCTATGTAAGTCAAGGTAAGAGATGATAGCTTATGTCTTTCGCAAGTTAATTTCTGTTTTATTTTTCTGTTGTTCAGACATGCACGCACTCCCCTCATCCCCAAACCAATCAATTGAACAGCTTACCTTATGTGCAGTAAAAAACGATGTTAAAAAAAATTCAAGTTTAAAAAAGAGAGAAGAAAACAATATGCAACAACCAATACCAATTTGATACGCACCAACAACAACCACAACACAAAAAAAAAAAGAAAAAAAAAATTAAATGGCCATAGTTAAGCAATATGAAAAATCATAATAGTTTGTGAGAGTGAGAAATTTTATTAACCAAATTTTAACAATTGACTTAAGTAGTAAAAGAAATAAAGCAAAATTATGAACAAATTATTGACGCTCAAACGAAATAATCAAACAACTCCAAACAAACAAACAGCCAACAACCAACAACAAAAAAAAAATTATATAAATACACACATAAAATTTGTTAGTAAAAGCAAGTTAAACCACATACATAAACAGCCAAAAACTTTGCAACATTTCAAATTTCAAGCATAAATCAATCCAAAATTGAATATCGAATTTAACTGATGGCTTCTGGTAAGAATAACATTTCCATATCATCTTTATTAGATTCAAGTTCTACGCCTTCATCACAACCTCCTGGGCAGGCACAAAAACCGACATCATCATCGTCAAAGAGTACTGTTAATAATGGTCGAAAACCAATAGCCATTCTGGAAATGGTTTCCAAATTTCAAACATCTTTCAATGCTGGCCCCGTAGAAAGTGAAGTGATAATAATCGATGATTCTCAAGAGTCCACATCTTCAGGAGAGGCCGAGTCAAGTTCAACTCAAGTGCCCAAACCCGAACCAAAACCAAAACTAGAACCAAAACTGAAGCCAGTTTCGAAACGTGTATCACCACCTGTTGCCAAATCAGCAACATCCTCAAAACAATACAAAACAATCAAACCAAATGTTCAAAAGGGAAATACTCCGCCAACGAGAACAGCTATTTCAACTGACCAGGTTAAAAAATTTCAAACCAATTTTCATTTAAACCCAGTCACCAATCAAACCTCACCAAGCAAAACATCAATCACATCTATTATCAATATTGATGATGAACCGATACCTGCACCGGTATCTACACCAACTTCAGCAAACAACAGTCCCGGGAATACCAATACGAATGCAACGAAAAGAAAGAGAGCAAATGTTAAATTATTTGATCCCAAAAAACGTCAAGCAGTATCTTCTATCACAACGGGAGAAACTACAGCAACCACCAAAAAGAAAAGTCCCGAGAGGCAGGATAGTTCTGCTAGTCAAGTAAAACTTGCCCAGAAATCTTCTTCTACTACAACGGGAGGTCTACAAAAATCACCTTTGCTAGAGAAGAAGGCAGATAAAACTGCTTCGGGAAATTCATCGAGCCTAAAGAAACAGCTGTCGAGTTTAGGTGCTATAACTGATAAAAATGATTCTCCAGTTCCCGTTAAGTTGTCTGCTCCATCAGTAATAGATCTATTGAACGATGATTCCGAGCCAGAAACATCTAAAACCGATGATAAACAATCAGCGCAAGGGAATAACAACGATAAAAAAATAGAGGGTAACAAAGAACCAAAACAAGAAGAAACTCAAATTTCTAAAAAAGAGGAAAAGCCAACTCCCAGAGAAAAGGAGAAGGAGAAGGAGAAGCCAGAACCACCAATAATTGCATTAAATATTCCATTATTGAATCCTAAAGATCCACAACCTGGTAAAGCTGAAGTAATAGTGAATGTTCTTAAACTTGCCGAAGAAAAATACGGCTGGGGGATAATGCATCCCAAATCGAAATCCGCAATTGATGTAATGGATGATATGATTGATGATGAAGACGATGACGATAATGAAGACGATGATGACATTATAGAAATCGTCGAAAATCAACTACCACCTTCACCATTACCATCTCATCAAATACAACAATCAAAGCTGGCCCAAGGAGCCAATGGGAATAGTGGTACGTCGCTGAATCAACAACAGAAAGGGAAAGAATTGACTGAAGAACAATTATACCGTCAACATGAAGTGAAAATGATTAGAAAAGTTGGAAAATACGATTTTGAAGACCCGTTTATTGATGATCAAGAATTACAAATGGAAGAAGAGATTTCATCCACAAAAGAAGGATTCTTTGTTTATTGGGGACCATTGGTAGACGATAGAAATTCCAACAAGAAAAAGAAAAGGTAGGTGATAGTACATACATACGTAGTTACATACATATACATTACTCATTGAATCTTTCAATTGTAATCTCAAGCATACCAGCAGCATTTAATTCAAATTGATTTTGTGACGATTTTTTAACACTCTTGATCTTGTTTTCGATTGATGAGATCAAAGTGGTCAACTTTTCCTTATTTTCAACAATCACGGGATCTTTCTTTATAGCTACTAATAGATTCAAGTATGCGGCAATAGTCGACAATTTGCTTGGATCAATCTTTGAATTATCTTCAACGAATGCATTTTTCAGGGAATTATTGATCAAATCTACCAAATCGTTCAAAGATTCATTGGTTAACGAAAAATGCTTTCTCTTGATACCATTTCTTGGTGGTAATTTAGGTGGAGTGTTTGATGAAGAAGAAGAGATATTCAACTTCTCCAATTCAATACTATTTACATCCCACTTTTCGTTCAACAACAATTGCTTATAGACTCCAATCAAAGAAGGATACACTGATTCATAAGGACAATTATTTAGTGAGTCCTTAATGAATTCATACCCGGTATCAGGAGATAATGTCAACAATTTTGTTAATAAGGTTAATAGCATGTACTTGAAATTTGGTTTCCCTTCGGATTTAATAACAATGAATAACAAGCATTGGAAAAATGTTGTCAATAAAACTTTGGGGATATAAGAAATCTCCAACTGCAAATTTTTTGAATTGATAATTTGTTGTTGATATAATGCAAACCATACCCAAAACACTACTATATCATGATTTCCAGCATTGATAAATTTTGGGTTTATCATTTGAGGAATGATTAAACGTAAAGTCATTACTAACGAATCATGGATTGACATTGTTGGTTTGGCAAAATTTTTCTTTCCTGCTATGGAATGAGTGAATAAAATCAACTCACCAATAATCGAATCCTTAATGGCTTTGGCATCACTGTCGACGATACTGGTTAAAACGTTCTTCTGGTAATCTACAACAACTCTTTCAAAAAGAAGTTCAATTATTTCATCTTCAGATTTGTTCTTATTTTTGTAGTCAATGCCAATTAACAATTTGTGGGAATCGGTGATAAACCCCTGGAAGCATTTCAACAAATCAATATCGAATGAAGATGCCAATTCCACAAATCGATCACAGAATGCACCATCTCTTTCAAATACAAATTTGATTTTTGATTTGGATTGTTGTTGTAACCAACTGAAATGCTCAATTGAGTAACCTTCAGTTCCATTTATATTGGCCAAATAGATCACTTGAGTTAGAAACCCAGTTAATAATCTTCTTTGTAAATATTCTTCATCTTTAAAAATCTTGTCCAACTCCTCTTGAGGCATTTCCTTAGCATTGGTGGGTAATGGTGGGCTAATATAGTTTCTGCAGAAACTATAAACTCTTTTCATGACAAAATGGTAATTACCTAAACTACCATGCTGTTTAGTTAATTTGAACATAAGATTATTAAACGAGCTAACTGTCATGGCCAAAAATCTCGATGGATACAAAGTATGAATTTTCTTCAAACAGGCATCAATTAATTCAAATACACAATATAATTTGATTTCAAAGAAGTTTTCACGTTTTAATAATTCAATGTCTTCATCTTGAGATAATTCCAAATCGTTTAATAATTCACAACTTTTCAAAAATAATTCTTTATGATTACCATTAATCGCCAAATTTTCAAAAATTTTCAAAATTTTATACACCCCAGGGGAGTCTCTGATAGGCCCATTGAATTCATAATCGGAATCAACGTACAAGATCAATAATTGTGGCAAATCCCAACCTATTTCGTATGTCAACTGTTTGTTTTCGGAAAGTATAGTCAATATATGACCTAGTAATTGCTCTTTCTCTTCATTGGAATATTTTGTTGGGTCGTTTAAATAAATATCCAATAGTGTACTATAAGATAAGAAATCTTTGGATTGTAATGCGTCTTGAGCTCCAGATTCCAAGTTTTCCATAACTTTTTCAAATTGAAATGGCTCAATGGTGGATTCACTAGTTTCTGAATGGTCTGTTTCTGACATCTCAAGTGTGGTTGTTGCGTTTTTACTTCGAGTAGTATTTGACACAAGAAAATGGGAAACACTGGAAAATATAATTTGGGTGTGCAAGTTTTTTTTTTCTGCTTTTAAGGTTGTACTGATGTTCCAGTTTTTTCTTTTTACTTGTAAGGCTAGAATTGTAATTGACTCAAAGTTTGAAGAATGTGTAATCTGGCAAAAAAAAATATAAAGAAGTGTACAATAAAACCTTACATAAGAGGGGATAAACTAGCACATAAACTTGCAAACAAACTAGAAGAGCTGCTGTAATTTATTGCAATAAGATAAATGATAGTATCATTATTACAGCTCTACATACTAAAGCACCATGTCAAGAATAATTCACTCTGAAGATGACGATGACGATGATGTAGGTAGTCAATCATCATCGTCGTTATCATCACCATCCAAATCCTTACAACAAGACCCAATCCCAACCAAAATACCATTATCAACGTCAATTATACTAGAAAAAAAATTACCATTAGAACAACATCAGAAATTATCAAATCTAACAGAAGGATCCACTGCTGGCGGTCATGTATCAAACAATTCCCTCGATAATAAAATTATGATTCGATTCGTTCCTATCGGTTCAACACCGTCGATTCAACCACGAGTGTTTAAGATCTCAGCAACACAAACGGTTTCTACACTAAACAGGTTTTTGTGTAAAAAATTAAAGTTCAAAGGTGTATTAAATTTGTATATTCAAAATAGTTTTATGCCATTGCCTGACGAGCAGATAGGCTCGTTATATGGATTGTTCAAAACTAATAATGAGTTGATTATTAGTTATTGTAATACGATTGCATTTGGTTGAAGGGATTTGGTAAATAATCAAAACTCAAAAAGAATGGAAGACGATAAAATAGACGAAAATAGTTTTACAGGTTTGTGTCGTGACGTTTCCTTAACAACGATACCGATAACAACTCTAATGTACATTATCTTTATAATAGAACAACGTAAAATTAAAAAAAGGGAAAACTTTGTGGAATGGGTATCTCTAAATACTACATAATACAATATATGAAAAAATCCCTAGACCAAATATATAATAGAACAAATAATGAAACAAAATGAAACAACTCTCTAAATGAAAGTCACCGAAAGAAACATGGTTCAGTAATAATTGACCGAAACGAATGAAGGCATAAAAAAAAAAGAAAAACAAGACTATTGGTACAACAATCAATAAACCCAAAAAATTAATATATTAATTTCTGTATAGTAGCATTATTAATCATGTCAATAATTACCAAGATTGTAATAGTTGTCCAACTTGGATATCAGATAACTGTGATTCTCTAGTAGAAAACAAATTTAGCAGAACCGGAATTGACGGTGACGGTACAACCATCAGAACCACTACCGTTGTATTGACCGTTTTCGTATTTACAGTCACCGTTGACATCATCACCGACAATCTTGATGTTGTAGTTTGGTTTGTCCTTGTTGTTTGGGTTTGGAATCAATGACAAGTAAGTTTTACCACCAGTAGTACCAGATCCCAAAACAACTGGAGCCCAGTTACCAACACCAGAACCTTCAGTACCCCAGATACAACCATCTTCGACTGAAACACCAGCATTGTTGACGTAGTATTGGGTAGAAGTTTTACCACCTTGCCATTTGAAGTAGGTGTCACCATCAACAACAGAACATGGGGCTTTACCACCAGCAGATAACAAAGTTGGAATGTTCATGTTTTCGGAACCTGGGTAATCAGTTCTACAGATAGCAACGTCTTCGCTGATTTCAGAAACAAAGTTGACATCTTTGGAACCCCATTCACACAAGTAATCATTGTCAGTGTTAGATCTGTACAATTTACCGTTCTTACAGTATAATCCACCAATAGACATACCGTTACTTGGTTGTTCAGATGGCCATTGAGTCTTGGACATACCAGCTTGACAAGCATAAGAACAGTAGTAACCATCTTTACAGTTGGAAGAGGTGTCACCGTTTTCGTTCATAATAGTGGTCCAACCACCATTTAATCCAGAAATCCAGTCAACACCAATAACACCTTGGCCAACTGGAACGGAATCACAATCGTAAACACCATCTTCGAATTTTTTGCTTGGGCTAGAGAAGGCACTTAAATCACCTTCAATATTACTGAGGATTGAAGAAGCACTTGAAGCAACTGAGCTGGCAATTGAAGCAACTGGGTTGCTGTCACTACTACTGCTGACATCACTTGAAGAACGAGTTTGAATGGTTTCGGCAGTTTCACCAGAAGAAGCACCAGAAGAAGCGTTTTCAGTGACTTGACTTTGAACTTTGTCACCGTTGCCGTTGACGTAAACAACTTTGGTTACTTCAGCTCTTCTGGCATGTTCATGATGGTGGTGGTGTTGATGTTGCAATGGAGTGGCCAAAGCAGTTGATAAGACTGTTAATAAAGTTAAATATTTCATAATGAAAGGATATCAGTTATTTTTCTTTTAATTGTTGCTATAAAATAATATTTGGATGATTTGGAAATCAAAGGAATGTGAAAATATGATAGAATAACTTGACAGTTAAAATATAGAAACTAGTTGCTAAATGAAAGACAAAAGTTGGTTAAAGGTTGTAGGTTGAATTTAATTAATGAAAATTAATATAAAAGAAAGAAGAAGAGGTAAAATCAAAATATAAAAGACAATACTCTAGACAGATTAGATTTTATTTATACAATTGGTGGACATTAGGATCGTGCAATAATAAAGCAAAAAATTGAAAATCAATTCACAGAATACAAAAAAGAAATTTTCATTTATGCGAAAGATGCAAAATGCAAATAAAAAAATTGCAGAAACAAACACAAATCAATATAATAAAATTTTTTTCATTAGGATTTGCCATTGATTTTTGTTAGTTTGTGTCAAAAAAAAAGGAGGCCAACAAACAAATTACAAATCCCAAAAACCAATAAGCTAATGTGGTTAAAGCCTAGATAATACATATTATAACCATTATGTTAGGTAACTTAATAAATTAACCTCATTTATTAGTGTGAAATTGCACAGTGTAAACCGGGGAGCTGCAACAAAATCAATTTTCTAAAGACACAGGAGAAAAAAAAATTATTATCAGCAATGAATGATTTTTTGTGTAAAGTCGTGCACAGTTGCTGCAATTTTACAATTGTTTAGCTAATTGTTTAGTTAGCTGTGCATTAAAAATTACCCTTAGTTTGTGTAAGATACCGCTCAATTGGTAGGTGATGTGCCGTGGAATATTACTTAATTGGGAAGCAGAGTAGATCTAGACTTCATTAAGATTCCTAAAACAATCAAAATGAAAATAAATTACTGAAATTTTGTTATTCTTAGATGCATAAGTGGGTATTGTGAATAAAGGAATGTGAATTGAATTTGTGCATCACAAGATTGACAATAGAGGATAATACTTTGTTCTCAATTGCTTTTTTCACTACACTTACAGCAAAATTAGATCCTCGGAATTAGTTAGTTGCTTGGTTAGTTGTTGTTGCTGCTCCCTTGTTAGTTTAAGGGGGGCGAAGTTATACAAACACCAAGCAACACTTTTCTGAAAGAAAATGAAAGACAAGAAATAAATGAAGACGACCCTGTTTGTAAAAGTGAGTTGAATAGAACGATGTGTCTATTTCTAGGAGGAACGACAATATAATAAAAAGCAGTGAGGCAATGTTGCTTTTTTTTTTTACTATCAGTATTACTGCACTTTAACTGAAGATCTTTCTTCCAATTTTTCTTCTTTTTCTTCTACAAAGCTTGGTAGAAGTCATACAATTTTCGTTTTTTAGTTAAATTAAATATAATAATGTTTGAATAATGAACCTCATTGGGTAATTCTAGACTTTTTAGCTTAGTTTGTAAAATAATTTAAGTTGAACTAATCTAATAGATAGTATTATTTAGGTGGTTTATTTTTTCAACAAAAGTTGTTGAAGAGAATGAGTTATGAGAAAAACTTAGATGTGGTTGTTGTAGATATTATTGGAGTCGTTCCCAAATCAATAATTTGAATGGCAAAAAAAGTCTTCTCTTGCCCATAGAAACAACTGATGAGATGAAATCTAACCCAAGGGCGCGTCAACAAGCGGCGAGAAAAAAATTCTTCCTCGTCTTCTTCCCTCGAGACGGCATACAAGATAAATTAGTCGTGTGTGGCTAGATAATTCTGACGTGTACATTCACCCAAATTTTTTTTGATGGCACATGGATGCCCTTTGGTTGAACGTTGCAACAAGGACCAAACCTTACCACGACGCCAATAAACACATATCAACTAATATTCTAACCCATTCAGTCGATAGATTTATGCGGCGCGTATGGCACAATTCAGTTGTCAAGGACCTCCTATCTTCTTCCCCTTTGCCCTTTCACAGCAGGCATGAAAGTACTCGAAACTACGAAAAGAATGAAACAAGGAATCAATTTATCACACTAACCGTTCTATAATATTTGGTCTAAACTTTGTTACGTAACTGCAAGTTTGGCGCCCAGTATTTCGGATTTTCTACTCCTATTCGTCAATACTATGCTTTTTATTTCAATAGGTCAATAAAAAGGAGAAATACCAACTTGTAGAATCATAAGCATTTAAGATGTGATCGTTATTCATTGTAGTTGTCTTTCATTTGTTCTTCTGATAGTGTTTTTCTGGGCTCTTTTGCATTCGCCATTTGAACTTTTTTTATATTAATTTCGCAGTAATAGAAGCAGAATTTTATTCTACATCCCCCTGTTCATTTAGCGATAGAGAATCAATCAGAAAGACAGCATGATAGACTAACTGATTCATATACTAGAGTTATTTTTTGTTTCTTTTTTACTAATCACTGGTTAACATTTCAATAAAAAGCAATAAATAGTCTCGTAACTCATTTTGTCTAAGACTAAACATCAAAAGTACAGAAAAGCATGAGTTCCCATTCGAATATGCAAAATTTGTTACAGTTTGTTTAGCGTTTTGAGTCTCAAGTTAATATGAAGCATACTCTATTATTGACATGTGCTAAACTGGGTGTGACAGTTCATGACCTCTTTCACCTCCAATAATAATCCTATAAAACCTATAACCACGAATCTAGACTTTAAATAACTAGTGGCAAAAAAAAATAAGACCACAAAATGTTCCAACCTATTATTACAATTAATATTTGCAAAAAGCTAATTGGTGAAAAAAGTGAAAATTTTTTTTTTTTCACATAAACTAAAAAATAAATCATGGTACAAAAAAATTGATTTGGTTTGTATAATATTAAAATTAATATAATAAGCTTTCTCTTGTTTTTGGTCTCATTACATTTCCGAATCTGGAATAGTAATTAATTTAGTTTATTTTAAAAGCTAAAACTCAAATTATTATCTACAACGTCGCCTTCAGTTTTGAGTTTAACCGTCACAAATCATTGTTGAAGTCCACTAAAATGGTATCTCGATGCAAACCTACACTATCCAACATTTTGTTAAACTTGATACATGCACACCCACAATGAAAATTTGCAGTTATTAATCATCCAATTAATCGTGCGTTTAAAGACTGATCATGTGCATATTCATTCGCTACTACTAAGAGGCAAAGGGGAACTTGAATTTGTCTATTACTACCTGGCAACATAAGAAGCAGATGGTGAGAAGCCAAGAAACTTACTTCCTTTGTTGCATATCATTGTATAATGTGACAAACAGACTAAACAGAAGAGAAACTCTTATAAAACAATTCTTAAAACTTCTTTGTTTTTTCAAACATAATGGTGATCTTTGTCAATCTGACCAAATCAAGTAAAAGAATGAGGTTTATTGAATGCAAATTCCCTTGAATCAGAACAAAAGTGTGGAGCATCCTTTTGGTATTGTAGATCTTAACTTGAAACATATTGTGCAAAAAAAAAACAAGATCTACATTTTAACTCATTACGTAAATTAAAGAGAAAAAATTATAAACGAACAATTGGAGTAAGCATATGGCCATTAATAACACTGGGAACATTCAATTTTGTAAGGGTAATATATAGGTCTGTGTAAATGATTTTAATAGGTTGTACGTTTGTTGGCATGATGCCAGTCAGCTATTTTGTGTTGACTTTTGTAACTTTTTGATTTTGTTTCATATGTAGTAATGAAACGTAATAGGTCTAGTTGGTACTTACAGCCAAGACCTCATCCCCCAACATTTTCAAAGATCCACTAAACACTTTTCATTACTGCAATTTTTTGGAAGGCAACAAAAGCCGTTGAAGTCAACCAAATAACGCTTAGACCATATTACACAAATATCTGTCTTGTTTATAAGTTTTGCAGTTTCATGAATTTTGAGTACTTGATCCGAGCGGGTCTAGAATTATTCTTTTTTTTTTTTTTTCACACAACTCACCACCCATCACCGCCAATGTTCGTAAAACACAAAGCAAAAAAATTTTTCTTGCAAAGCCCGAAGTACGATATTGAGAATGAAATGGAAGTATTACTACTGGCCGTACTGGTAGTAGTAAAAAATTCGACTAGTTGCCACTCAGTTTAATAAAAATAAGGGCTGCTCATTTTGTATAGTTCTGTAGAAGAGACTTTTTACAAGAATCATTTGTCAAATCCAAAATCTCTACAACTTTAACCAGTAATACTCTAGCAATACGACGTATTAATCTCCTATTGGTTAAACCAGTCAAGGATTTTTGTAACTGAAAGATAAAAAAATAATAATATTGATTATAGCAAGTATTTTTTGTTGAAGTTATCCAAAAGTACTACTATTTGTCTGTTTTGTACCTCTATTCAATGGCATAACTATAAAATAAAGGCTGATGGTGTTCTTGGTATGATCCGATTATATATGAACATAATACAAAAACCCTAGTTAAATTTCTACATAAATGATACAGTAAACCTTCCCACCAACCAATTTCAAGAAAGAATTTTCATCTACTAAATGTCTTAAACTCGCTAACAAATTTTATTAATCATTAAAAGCAAAAACTGAAAAAAACCGAAAACCTAATTTATTCCAACGACTCATCTTAGTGGCATTTCATAAATCCGTTTTTTTCTTTCAAGCTTTGTTTAATCTTCGATTCTTATCTTTCCATCCGTCAAAATCAATCAATGCTTGCATGCACCCCCACTCTGTGATTTTATTCTGTAACCAAACTAAATTGACTGGTTTGGTTAAATAATCATTACAGCCTGCTGTTAAAGCATTAGTCTTATCCACAGAAGAATTTGAACTGGCGGTTAAAGCAACTATAATCACCGGAGATCTAAACGTATTGGAAGTCAATCTATCTTCTTCATTAATTATTACATTTTTCCCAATTTCGTTTTCATGAAATACACCAATCCTGTTCAATTTCTCCAAGTGTCTGATTTCTTTAGTTGCTTCAATCCCTGATTTCACTGGCAATTGAATATCCATCAATACCAAGTGAAACCCTCCCTTTTTCCATTTATCTATTGCTTCTTGGCCATTTTTTGCAATTTGATAATGAATTTTACGTTTACGTAAAAATGCTCCCAAAATAGCTTGATTGATGGCATTATCTTCAACTACCAATACAGAAATAGACGGTAACACTATATCCGTCGGCGTTGGATCATTAGCTGCTTTTAATTTGGATTGACTTGGCTTTCCTTTGCTGCTAGTATTATTGTTATTACTAATGGAGTTGGAAGAGGTTGTGGTAGCAGTTGTTGATGATTTGGTCAACGGTAATGGTGCTGCTTTAGAATTATGAACCGCTTCAGGCGATGCTGAAGTTTCACTAAAGCCATTTTCAGACTGTTCGGCAGTTTGTTGTTCTTGCTGTTTAGCTTGATAGCTTTTATTGTTATCGTTTGGTTTCAATTTGGATGATACAACTTCTTCTGTCTTGTCATTGACCGATTTACTTCCGTCCTCGGATAAAACTTTTTTGGCAGGTGTTCCACCACTACTTTGCAGTGCTTGATTACTATTATTATTAGCTAATGAGAAATTCCTGGGTAATAGTAAAACTGCCAGCGGATTATTAGCTTGTGTAGCAACAGAATTTGGTGAAGAAACTGGATTTGAATATGATCTTTTATGGGAAACAGGAGAGTTTCTTGAAACTCCCAAGTTTGATGGTGACACCGATCTATCCTTGATGATAGATGGGACAGGGTTGTTATTGGTCAGGAAACTCGACCTATTCATGGCATAAGACTTGTGTAAACCTACACGAGTATTGTTTGGTTGCATTGGTTGCGGGTGTTTGACTGCTTGTGCTTTATTGTTGTTGTTTACATTACTGTTGTTGTTGTTGTTGTTCCCGATACTCGATTGACGTTCTTGAAAAGGTATAAAAGTGTTACTATTATTGTTCATATTGGCTGTTATTGGTGTTAGCATTTGATGGTCTGGTTTGAATGTTGGTGTCTCAATTATCAAGGCATCGTGCATGGCCATTCCATTAGGAAAATAATTGTCTAGGATTTGCCAAACGTTCTGATCTGGTTCCAATATTATACAATTATCAAATGGAGTTCTTTGCGACACTCGATTAACACTGGGGGAAACTGGCACTCTGATGTTGTTCAAATCTATCTTAACAAGCAAATCGGCAGCATCCTCGTACCTGCCAATGGTATTTGGATATTTGTTCACCACTGCTACTTTTAAATCATCAATTATATCATTCACATAACAAAGTACCGTGGTTGGGTTGTTTGTTTGCGGTTTCTTAACCCAAACTCGTCGTGGTGGTAAGGTTAACTTTGTTGTACCACTATTGATCGAATTGCTGGGCGTGATTGAATTGCCATCATCCGGTCTGTTCTTTCTAGTAGTTTCTATTTTGGGAAGCGTATTATCCAATCCTCCACGTTTATACTTGTTCTGTGGTGTGGTCAACGTTGTTGGTGATATCAATTGTGGTGTAACTGATGCTGATGCTGATGCTGCTGCCGCTGCTGCCGGTGCTGGTTTGGGTGGGTTTTTTTCTCATACTC
>OBUW01000476.1_pt1 | contig 21330 bp, 12 predicted proteins | sample 1475761 | NCBI WGS metagenome assembly OBUW01 (sample SAMEA2579908, study PRJEB22360) | human gut metagenome | biome: human gut; feature: human-associated habitat; material: faeces | place: Denmark | collected 2008/2010
AGGGAGGGGGAGGTGTGTTGTTTTTCTTCCCTTTTTTTTTTTTTTTTTTTTTTTGGGGGGGGGGGGTCGGAATCGGATTCTAGAATTTTAAACTAATAAACACATGGTTCCTCAAGAGATGATTTTGTACGTAACCAATAACCCCACGTTTTTTTCAAATTTTTAGGTTTTCACATTTCTTGTTAAGTCGTAGATAAAAAGTAATTAACAGTAGTACAACTTGACAGAGACATTTTTTAAGTAGGTTGAGTTGAAATGAGATGAGTTGAGATGTAGTTTTAATTTATTGCTTTTGTTCTAGATCCGATTGGGTTTGACATTTAGTGTTGCGTTGATATATATAACGGATTGAGGACCAATAATTTACAACCAGATATTTTTTTTTACCAATGCAACTATACTACCATGGTAACGGAAATCAAAAGTGAATCTACATATGTATATTAAGAACTACAACACAACACAACAACTAAATACTCATCAAATTGTAGTCGTAGTGATTCAATTTACGAAAGAGAATAGTGAATGATCCATACTTTGTAAAAACCAACAAAATGAAATTTTTTGGGGCAACAAAAAAAAAAATAGAAGATCAGGCTAAAATTGGAAGGGGAGGGGGGATGAGCAGCATGAATGACGTATCGCAAGAAGATAGATTTCTTCCCCCCGCCTCCCCCCACCTTGGACTTAGTCAGCTATTTTTTCTCGCCAGAATGACTGGCATTTTGGGCGATCTTTTTTTTTTTTATTATTATTATTTTTGTATGTCGTTCCCGAATTGTATACTTGCTTTGCTTTGCTCTTTTTTCTTTGCTTCATTGTCCACAAACCTCTACACACACAAAATTTTTTGCGCCCTCCCCAACAAAAATAGAAAAGTTGATTTAGTTTGATGATTGGTAGAACTAAAAGTATTACTTGCTTAAGATCTTTTTGAGGATATATCTTTATTGTTTACTAGAGGGGAGAGTGTTATAGAGTTTAATTAATTGTAGAGAGTAGATTGTTGGAAGTAGCACAACAATAAAGTAATTGAATTGTTGGTTGTAGCTGTTGGAGGTAGTAGCAATCAATCTTGATTGTCCGTCGTTTAATTGTTTAGTTCAATTTGTTAAAAATCTAAAACAGAATTTTGTACGACATTTCTAAGTTGTTGTTGTTATTGTTAGTTAGTTAGTTAGTATTGGTTGGTTGGATATGGCTATGACTATGAGAATGAGAAGCTTCTTTAAAAGTATTAACTAAAAATGGGAAAAAATACACACACACACAGAGCTTAAAAGATGATGCAAGGTATAATTTATATATATATATTAATAGACCCACCCACCCACACACACACACACATATTTTATAGATAATTTTTGTTCATTATTGCATTTCATTCATTCTTTTCCAATTACATCTTTCATTTCCATTCTGCATTTTGCATTTCCATTCTCTTCTATTTATTGTTATATTTAGCTTATTCAATTATAAGTTAACTGATTAGAATCTACTCACCAAACTACTACAACTACCACTACTACTTTTGGATCAAAAAGCAATTTAGATTTTTTTTTATCTTTTTCCTTTTCTTCCAACCAATTCAAAATATCTTCAACAATTCATATATTAATAATAAGTTAAATAATTGATTCAACAGCATTAAGAAGGAATTCATACTCCAAGGAAAGTAGTAATAAAAGAATTTAAAACGAAACAAGAAACAGGAAGAAGACCAATTCACACATACTTTATACAGAACTCAGCACGTTGCATATTTAACACACATCATAATTACATCCAATTTATGATTTATTGAACTACTCATTATGAATTCAATCAAATCATTAGTCAATTCATTTGACAAATTCTATCCCAATAGTACTTTTGACGATTCAGTGATACTGCAAATAAATGATATACCAGAAGAAGAAGAAGAGGAAGGAGAAGATGATAGACAAAAAACCTTAGTGCCGATAAAATTACAAACTGATAAGTCGTTGACCGATTCGAAAGATTCATTGCCGGAAAAACATACACAACAAGTCGAAATAGAAGAAGAGGACAACAACGAAGAAGAAGAAGAAGAAGAAGAAGAAGAAGTAGACGAAGAAGAAGAAGAGGAAGCGGAAGACGACGACGAAGATTCAATAAACTTAATTGAAGAAAAGAAAAAGCTAGATATTGATTCAGCAAAATCACATCACGATGAACAATTTCGACTGCAAACCCACCAAGATCAACAATCAATATTATTTTCTATTATCATTTTCATTCTACGGTGTGTGATTTTTTTACCTAACAATTTAATTATAAAACCAATTTTATATGCATATTATATAATCACTTTCCCCATTAGATATACTACTCAACAACTTGGATCCACTAGTTATACTTTAAAAACTGAAGATGAATCACAAATATCTCCAGCAATTATCCCTGAAGAAATCAATGATCCATTTGTTACACGAGCAAATACAAAGACCACCGCAACCACCACTACCACCACCACCACTAACAAACCAACACCACAAGAAGCAGAATTACCTAGCCTTGACGAATGTTACGATAAAAAAACTGAACAGATAAAACATAACAATTTCATTTCCAATACAATGAAATCCCCAACATCATTTTCTAAATATATGATTCCTCCACCCCAACGATTATTCCCCTTATCAAGAAATCCCGAAAAGAGGCGAAGAAAGAAAATATTAATTCTTGATTTAGATGAAACTTTAATTCATTCATTATCTAGAGGATCCCCCCGTTCATTTAATCCTGCAACTGCTTCGAAAATGATAGAAATAAAATTAAACAGTATATCGTCGTTATATTATGTTTATAAACGACCTTATTGTGATTATTTTCTTCAAGAAACTTCTCAATGGTTTGAATTACAAATATTCACTGCTAGTGTTAAAGAATATGCTGATCCGATAATCGATTGGTTAGAAACTGAAATTCTTGATCGACAAAATAAACGTAGTTCAAATGGTTCTGCTACAACCAAATCAACTACAAAAACCACAACTAATCAGACGAAAATTTTCACTAAACGATATTATAGAAATGATTGTACTTATAGATCAGGAGTTGGATATATTAAAGACCTTTCAAAATTCATTAAAGATGAAGATTTAAAACATGTAATGATTTTAGATAATTCACCAATTAGTTATGCTTTACACGAGGAAAATGCCATTTCTATAGAAGGATGGATTAATGATCAAAGTGATAAAGATTTATTGAATTTATTACCATTATTGAAAAGTTTAAGTCTTGCTATTGATGTAAGATATATATTAGGATTAAAGAATGGTGAAAAATTTATAGAATAAGGACTAAAAAGTTTACCATAGTAAAAAATAAGGGTTTTCTTTAGGTAAATGGTTTAAAGAGTCGATTGTATTTTTAACAAAATGCTACGGGATATATATATATATATATTAAAAACAAAAAGTGGAATTCCAAAAAAATTAAAACAGGTATTTAAAAAGAAATTAAGTTATTGTATAGATTTAGATTTTTAAAATTGATTTAATGTATGTTTTTGTTGTTATTGGTGTCATTATTACGAAACCACTGCAGGTTACTTGACAATAAACACTGTCATATAACCAGTCTGATTGATGATGTTCATTAGCTAAAACGCATTTTCAATTCTAATAATAGACTTCTATACCACAATATTAAAGAGCTAGCTTTAATTCTTGACACATAGCATGTTTACTCTTGTATCACTTACTGTTACAACCCATCTAATCACATTAGTTATTCATAACTTGATAAATAAAAAGTAGAAAGATACAAAGTATAACAATAAAATCACCACAGATAACATTCAAGAAGCTTTAAGTTTTAAACTTGGCTGGGCATATATTTCCAGTCATAGCATGCCTTAATGATGCAAAATTTCTTGTCGTGTACAATAGCACATATTTCAAACACGGTTGGTAACTATTTTTTTTTTTTCATAGTGATACTTCGTAAATGATCCATATACTTATTAGCCACTTTTATCTTTAAACAATACCAACACACCGATTCAATGGATGAACTAATTCAAAACATAATAGAACCATCATCATTATCTGAAGATACTATCAGTTCTTTACATGAATTAGGAGATTTATTAAGAGATGACACAAATAGAATTATCATTCATGATAAATTATCAATACTTTTACCTCGATTCAATCAAATTTTATCATTATTAACAAATCAAAATCAAAATCAAAATCAAAATCAATTATTAATGAATAAATTACAATTAGAAACATTAAGAGTAATAATTAATATATTAGCCAATAATGATTTGAATCGAGATTTTTTCACCAATTTAACTCCAAAATTGTCAGAAATAAACAATAAAAAAGACACACACAAAGATAAAGAAAAGGGAGGTGAGTTTGATATTGATATTATAGTTAATGAGTTTTGGTCAATTATAAAGACACATTTAGATAACTATATGAATAAAATTGATCATCATTCTGATCGTATTATTGAATTTATTTTTATATTATTAAATCAATTCATTTATGATACTGATCATAAATCTCAATATTTAGAATTTTTCAATTCATTGAAAATCCAATGGGAAATATATCCTTTGATTAATGAAGATAATATAGGTGACATTGGGGAATTTTTATATGAATTATTATCCTCAAGCTCATCAAGCTTATCAAGCTTATCAAGCTCCAATTTATTGACTGAAACTGATAGAACATTTTTAAGTGGGAAAATATTATTAGATATCTCTATCAATGATCTAGATGAGGAAACTGCATTAATCATAATTAATTTATTATCATTAAATAAACCATCTAATGAATTATATAAAAAAATTTTACAACAAATTGAATTATATGATACTAATGAATCAATATTAATTAAAAGGAAATTATTTGTGCTTGCTAGTGATTTAGCTCCAATTTATGATGACAATAATACCACTATGATTGAGCAGGAATCAGCATTAAATACTTCAATAGATCAATTGCAGTCGACTAATGATCCGTATGTGTTTTCTTGTTGTTGTATAACTATAGGAAATTTCATTCATGATAAATCATCAATGGAAAAAGCCTTAACTATTTTATTTGATAAACTGACAACGCCAACTACCTCTACATCCACAGGGACAGGGACAGGGATAGGGAGGAGGAGTATACCATTAACGATAGATAAATTAATTTCATTATATTTTGAAATTAATAAAATCACTGATGTTGTACAAATTCAATCAATTCATATGTGGAATAATTTAATGAATGAAACCATAGCGAATAAAATTTTGACCATACTGGAAGATTATTTATTAAAATTTACAAAAATTATTATTGATAATGGGAAATATTATCGAGAAATATTGATTTTATATTTAAAATTTATTAAAAAATTGATTAAATTGACGAAACACAAAGATTCACCACCATATAAAGTGCTTGAATATATATTTCAAAATCTTGATAAAGATCATAATAGCAACGATATTTTGGATATTAAATATTTACTTTTACAGCAGGGGAGAAGATATACTAAAGAAATGTTTATGGAATTATTGAAAAGTTTAGTACATGGAGTCAATACTACTAATGTTCTTGAACAATTGAAAACTATTGCTATAGTTAATCAACAAATATTAAATGGAGAGTTAATAGTTAATAATAATGATGTCGTTGATGAATTATTAGTGAAAAATTATTTTCATCCGTTAGAAAATTTATTAAATCAATTCATATCATTATTAGAAGATTCAAAACTACAAGATAATAATAATAATAATCCTAATTGGGAAATCAAAATTTTCCAAAATAATCTTAAATTTGTTGCTGTGTCAATTATTAAAATCATTGAACAAGATTCAAATGACTTATTAACAACCACCACAGAATTACTAAATATTTGTCGTGATATCATTAATGCAAAATAATTAAGTCAATAAGGGGGGAGGGGCGGAAACCCTATGGGAAATGACCTTTTCTTAAACCAATATAACCATCAGGAGCAGTATCGATATTTTTCCAAATTGGTGAAATTTCACCACCTTCAATACCTTGTTGACCAATTGAATTCCCCCACCAATGTAATGGATGAGGATGATATTGAACGGTGAAAAAAATTATTAAAGCACTAAAAGCAACACCAGCTGATAAAGCACTAGTTAAAATATAATTATATTTTTCCCACCAAAGTAAATAATTTTTTTTAATATAAAACATGAAAATATAAGATATATATAATCCACCAGTAAAATACAGTAAATTATAAGGAGCAAAATCTAACATCCCACCAATTATAATTGTTGGTTGAAAATAACGTTGGAATATTTTTGTTGGACCATTTCTTTTCAACCAAACACAGGGGAAAACTAATAATACCCCCAAAAGGAAACACCATTTTAAAATTGGATATAATCCTCCAAAAACTTTTGCTGGACCAATTTCTCCATATTGAATACTTGAATAAAAATATGTATTAGCTCCAGGACATTTAAAATTATCCTTTTGATGAGGATCACAAATATTTTCCACATTATTTAATTGCCAATTAGCAACACTTAATGAAATTATAATATTTAATAAAGTGGATAATAATTGACCTTTAAAAATTGCTCGTGGTGGGATTTTCGCATAATGAGCCAATTTTTGATCAGTAATATAATTGCTTGCTTGACTATCAATATTATATCCATAGGCTTTTAATGTAATTAATGCAATTCCAGAATTAGGTATAGCATACCCGACAATTAATTCAACAAGAACATTTAATCCAAATGAAAACCCCGTGACGGATGCAATTGATGTTAAGGGAATTAAAAAAATGAAATTAATGGCAATAGTGAAAAAAATCCCCCATATTGGGGTTTCAACCGGGTAAAGCCATACTGCAGCTATAGCAAACAGGGTACTTACCACCAAAATGGTTATAAACCACCAATCGGGTACATCAGGATAATGAGCCATCATTTTACAATGTGGATCATTAGCATATCTACCATATTGTCGATGCAGCAGAAGGTTATTATCATCATTTGATTCAACGCTTACGCCCATCTCCGACTCCAGTTTAAAGGCATCAATTATTGAAGTCCAAACATTAATAAAACTTGTTTTCATAGAATTCCATTCGGTTAACCCATGATATAATATAGCAAATGGATAAAGACAAAAATAAGCACCATAAATCACCAAATTTGCTGCAGAAAAATACGGTGGACCAATTTGTTGATATTTTTCATTATCAAAAAGTTTATTATCATCATTAAGGATATCATGAACATTATATAATTGAGCCTTGTTGTTAAATAATCGATTAGAATTAATTGGTAAATAAGCTGTCCAATTATTATTCGTATAATAAACAATTAAAATTATAATAAATCCCAAGAATGTTCCTAAATAACGATTCACAAATGTATAAAATGGAATCACCATACTTGAACCACCAATAACATTCCAATCAAATGATGGGATTGGATTGAATCCCAATCCAACATTCGACCCTGTGATATTAACTAAATGAATCAGGTTAGGATTAAACCAAGTTGGCCAATTAAATAATGATAATGCTTTGAAAAAATAACTAGGGATCCAATTATATATGAAACTAAGAGTGAAAGTCACCAAGAAAAATGAATAAGGAGATATTTTCCAACCATGAACAATGCTATTGTTCGAAGCATTATCTTGATTCATTAATGCTCTATTTAAAGCTATTGTTGGTAAGATTGTTGGCCAAATTGCCTTACTGGGATAAACACAAACTTTTTTCATAATCATGGCAAAACTGAAACCAAGTAATTGAGTAGATACGGTGAATAAAATTTGGAAAATCCAATTAACCCATTTTAATCCATAAAATCGATCTAATTTCATCACAAATATATTATTGATCAGATATGGAGTTGAAGCGGAACACAGATAAATTATTGTACTCAACATCATTTCTTTAAAATTCCATGGTCCAGGATTTAAATTGATTTTTGTATTATTAATAGTAATAGTTTTATTTAATGGGATTAATTTTTCCCAAAGTTTCCCACTAGGTAATAACAAAATTTGTATAGTATGAGTACCTAATGATATACCAGGCATTCTATGATAGAAAAAACTGTTAATTAACGATCCAATAAATGTCCAAAACAATGCAATGAAATAAGCTCGAAATGTTTCCACAGGAGTATTTGGATCATCAAATGGATCTGTAATGGCTCGTATTTCCGGATATGGTGAATGATAATGAATTAATGCTGCTTCTAATCGAATTTGTAATGACCAATCAATGATAGTTAAGTAAGTCTTGTTTTTAAATGTTGATTGCATTGGATATTTCATTTCAGGTAGTTCATCGAGATTTGTCTCGACGTTTTGGTTATTTTCTTGAGATTCAATATTGTTGGGGATTTGACTAATTAATCTTTCTAATAATTGATAATCTTCAATTAAGAAATTAACATCCCCGTTATGATCCGCTAATGCATCACAAATAATTTCAATTGCTTCTGATATAGATAATTGATCAATTTTATTAATCATATATTCTACTTCTTTGGAAATATGAATATCAGGGTCCAGGAGTGAAAAATTCTGATTATGATAAACTTCATCACTAATTACACCTAATCGTAAAAGGACAAATTGTAATTGTAAATCTGTGAAATTCCATTCATGTTGTTTTTCATATTGACGTATACCTGATGGTGGAGGCGATGATGTAGTTGAACTTGATTCAGGTTCATGTTCATTTTCGTGTTCTGAAAATGTTGATAATTGAATGTATTCGTGTCCTTTTTTCGTCATTAGTATATTTGGGAGGGACAATTCTAATAGAGGGAAAATGTGGAGGAAGAAAATGACTAAGTAGCTATCATAAAAGTTTATACCCTTAAGTTCTATTGCTCAGTATATATATATATATATATATACAGTTGTGGTCGTGATTGTAGAAAAGAATAAAGGGTCTTGTGAGTTGAGTTGGTTGTAAGAATTGAACAATTGTTTATAGTTGAAGAAAAACATTTCACAAAGAGCACACAAAAATACTACGAGGCGAGGCGAGTGGTGGAGGTGGAGGCGGTCCTCCTCGTCTAAATAATTCTCGTTGAGACTGCATATAATAAAAATACCGATTACATAAGCATGGCAGATTATTTTCCAATTTTGACATGTAACATAGTCATACTTGTTTACTGAATTAAATGAAGGCTAATTGATAGAGATTAGGTTTGATAAATATTTGAATGAAATTAAACACTAGCAATTATTTGGGAAATTCCCGGCTTCTATAAATTAATAAATTCCGCCGCCGCCCCCTTCACAGTAGCTGCAATATTTTTCCTTCTGTTTACCAATTGATCAAATACTAACAAAAATGATTCATACTGTTTACATGTTAGCTTTATTATTATTATTATTGCTTGAGTCATAATTATGTGAAATATGTAATAAGAAGGAAACTATACTACTTATCTACTCTGACTAGAAGATCTGTTAACTACAATTGAAACTCACTGTTTTCCTAATTATCAAATGGCACGTGTAATCAAAATAAGCTTTTTTGGTAACAACACATATACTACTACTTGATGTTTTCATATATTCAATACTTGCAAAGTTCCAATGTCTATTAATATTACTATTCAAATTATATAAATACTCACATCCTAAAGGCTCCAATTCTATCTTGTGGGGGAAGAAGAGGTATATTGATTGACATCCTTAAAACAGTAAACAATAATACCAAAAAGTTGGAGTAGTTTTCAAATTGTCAGCCACTTAGAAAAAAAAGACCTCCCTGGTTGCATTTTGCCATCGAAATGCTATATACAGCATTGACGCCAGCCAAAAGTAAACAAGTATATAAATAGAAGTATAAATCCGATTAATTATTCAGTAATAACGATTCATTCATTTTTCTTTTTCTTTTTTTCAATTTTCATTCGTTATAACAATCATAAAGAAAGTGTTTCTATACTATACTAATTATTCCAAAAACATAACAATATGAAATCAATTGCAATTATCACCATTTTACAAGTTTTATTTACTCAAATCAAAGCAATTGCAATTGATGAAAGAGGTGTTGGTATTGCTAATGATGATGATCAACAACCTAAAGGTGCTCCAATAGGTGCTACATCTCAATTTGATCCTTATTCCAATATTTCACCATTATCAGTAAACAATACAACAACAGCAACAACATTGTCAACCACCAAGATGTCAATGGCAAGTTCTAATACTATTACTGGTGCTACTGGTAGTACTAATATTCAATGGAAATTATTATTAGGTTGTTTTTTATTTGCAATTGTAAGTTTACTTGCAATGTAAGATAAAGTATGTTTATGTCCTCTTCTCTGTACATTAAGTTATATATTTTAATCAATAACTACTTGTTAATAATTGAAAAATGTAGATTCAAATAGAATATCAATTGAATTGAATGTCCTCTACTCATTGGTTGTTCTAGAAAACAATTGCCACCGTCGCAAATGGGGAACTTAATACCATAGCAAATAGCTAAATCGGACCGAAATTAACAAAAAATATACCCGGATTCAGTTCTAGCAACATTGATATCTAAATTAGTATTAAGATACGGCACGAGCTTTGAATTGATAGATTCATAGAATAATAAAAAAAGGAGGAGGAGAAAAGAACGCGCGGCTTTAGCGACGGAGATAAACAAAAACTTCCTAATTTGGATGAATCTCCGAGTATTCTTTACTTTTGTGATACTTGTCATGTTTTTGGTTTCTATAAAAATATATACATTATGACTAATAAAATAATTGGATCTTATCAAAATGGAAACAGGAGTTTTTCTATCAATTAACTAACAAAAAACAAAACTCCTGTATGAATTTATAGTTGTTGATAGAAAAAAAAATGTAGTCTGTTCTAATCTGCTCTGTCATATTCTGTTTTGTTTTGTTTTGTTTTGTTGTGTTTTGTTTGTTTTTTCGTAAACACCAATGAGTAATGACTAACGTTGATATTACACTACGAACCAAGGTATTTTATTTGGTTTTTAATTCATAAGTAGCACATATGTCAGAATCACACTTTTTCAAATCCATACTGGTCAAAAAGCATATAAATATGTTTCAATATCCCAGTTTCCATTTGATTTTTAGGGAGATTTTCTCTTCAATAAAACAAAATATACTTGAAAGTATTCTACACATTCATATATAATGAAATTTACAACAAATTGTTTGTCATTTTTATTGTTGACCACTTTGTTATTAAGTGAATCTACTAATGGACTAATCAATCCACATACTTTGATAGCTAATACTGCTAACATCAAACGAAATGCTGTAACTGCTGCTGATGATCCCGTTGATAAGACTGTAACCCATTATGGCGTGCCTCAAACTGATAGTGCAACAAGATTCCAATCATCAATGACTGTTGAAACTGCAAATAGCACCGTTAGTGCTCATAATAATGGGAATCAACTACAAATTGTTACTGGCGCACCAATAATAGCTGTAATGGGATTGGTATTAGGTCTATTCTAATGGGAAAATACTTCAACCTCCGTAACTGGATTACAGAGGATTGGCATGCCACTAAGACTGGGTATTTTTATACTCTTTAATTTGCTTGTCGTCTACTACTTTTATAGATTTTATATAAATAACTAGGAAAAATACAAGATTATAATATAGTTCAAATATTAGAGACATAATATAGATACTATCATTATTGTGTATTGAACCAAAAGAGTAAACAAGAGATGGAACTAAGCTTTGTCCTCTATTTGAGAACATAGTAGGATTATAGAGTTTAAGCAATTAATTTAGTAAATCATATAATTGTCACTCTATCATAGTATACTAATAAATATTGCCCTCAAATAAATTCATATTTGCTTACTAATGGCGATGGTGTTTGTCGTAGAAAGGAGTACTCATCCTTGCCTCATCATCGTTAATACAAAACCAATTTCATAATTCAATCCGAACTACACGGGTGTCTAACTTATTTTTTCTTTCATTTTGGAATCTCAAATTAGTATTGTGTGATACGACAACACGCAATGAATTTACAAAATTTGAATTGTATTGAAATGAACGGCTTTTTTTGAAAAACGGAACTAAACGGGAAGAAAAATAATAATAATAATAATCCCGATTTGAATCAATTCTCGATTTTTTTTTGTTTTTTTTTTTGCAATTCCTGAATAAAAGTCCTATTTACGTTTACTCAATGGAATAAACTGTGACAGACTGATAAATAAAGCCGTTCTCTAACTACACAAAGCAAAGCAGGAAAAGCCTTTTACTCAATCTATAATTCTTAGATTTAAAGAAATTCCGACATGAGTTTTTGCTGTTTATTTTATTTATTTTTTTCACGTAAACACCGTTGGTTTATATAACCACTACTAATTCACTATACTGTTTCTCTGTAAAGATCACCTATGTTGAAATCACATTTATCAAAAATCATGTTAATCAAACAGTATATAAATATATATCTTAAATTTCAAACTTCAATTTGAATTTGAATTTTTTTGGCAGAGTATCTTTCTATACAATCAAACTCATTTCAAACACTACACATACACATACACATACACAAACATATATTCATATAATGCAATTCACAACTAACTTATTATTATCATCTTTATTATTGGCTACTTTATTTTTAAGTGATTTTGTCAATGGTTCAAAAAACTATAGACATATTAAAAGAAATGTAGTTACTGTTGTTAATGGTCCAATTGATAGAACTGATACTTATGATGGTCCGATCCCAACTGGTATTACTACAAGCTTCCATTCATCATCATTGACTACTAAAACCATGCATAATTCCACTAGTGGTCATAATGATAGTAATCACCTTGGCGTTGTCGTTGGTGCACCAATCATGGTTATTATGGGATTGGTTTTAGGCTTGTGATGATAATAGGGGAAAAAGAAACCCTTTATTTAAAGAGCAACATAAATTCTTGGCAACGTTTGCTTGTTTCCGCCTTAATTTATAATTCAGTGATTCTTTAAGACTATATATATATTGTTTATATAGTTCCAATATATAACAAGATTTTTTATTTCTATAAAAACAAACTGTTATACATTTCATTCAATTGTAATCCAATTTCATCACGACTTAACACTTCAACCATATCATCAGTGTCATCACTATCATGGTGTAGGTGTTGATTTGGTTTAATAAAATATAACCCATTAGAATCATAATAATAATTTACATTAGTCTTATAAGGACCACCGATAACATTAAATTCATACATTTGTTTACCATATCGAACAATATCATTTATGCCTTGATAAGTTATATTGTATGTTGATTTAGGGATTACAATAGCCACAATTACTATACTGAAATATATTATGGCTATGGCTATGGTTATCAAATTAACACTGGTCATTAAAAGAACCTCAGTCCAGAAAAAACAAGAGTATTCAGTATATTCTATTTAGAGGGTGTGGCTTAAAATAAACTAGTAATACTATGATCAAATAGTATTGTGTATTTTTTTTTTTTTTGTTATGTGGAATTTGACAACTTCGTAAAAGTTGTGTTGATTGAAGTTGTCATTTTTTTTTTTTTTGCGGCCATTTAGAAATTGCAAATTCAATTTCCTATTTGGGAATCATGTCGGACTTATATTGCGGAATTTGTTGTTACTACAACCTGAACAGCAACCACAAGCAAAAAAAAAAAACACCGATCGGAGAATTAAGGTGATTTTTATATTCTTGAACAAGGTAGTAAAGTGAAACCGTTAAAACACAAGTAAACCCTATTGTGTAAATGACGTTGTAAATGACCAATAATTATAATGGTTAACACCAATTTTGAAACTCATTAACATTGTAATGATGCCACGTAATAATTGAATTATATACTAGTTACACATTTCATACGAAGAATTAAATATAAATATATAGGTTGTATCAAACCCTTGTAATCAAATCTATACTTGGAATACCCTTTGCTTCAACAATCACATTTTACATCAAATGAATCTATATTGGTTATTCTTTAAATCCCCTTCTTCCCCTTATAATAACACACAAACTACCAACCAAACTACAATTGAAAGAAGTCTATCAATAACAAATCAATCAGTCACCACTAACAACAATGTTGATAGTAGTGAATGTTTAGGTTCAACCAGTATGGGTAGTCATTCATGGCAAACTATGAGATAATACAGGAGTTAGCTGTTGATAACTTGTTAAACTAGGGTTTTTATTGAATCAGAATAGGAAACTTTCTATGTGTGGATAATCAGAAAGGTATGGATAGATTGGTTTTCTTTGTTGCATGTGGTATAGAATCTATTTTTTTGCAACCTTGGTGTGGGTAATTTCGGAAGTAACGATTATACTGACTAACAAAAGAAAGAAATGTGGTTTTTCTTCTGGCGCTACGACTTGTCGTTTATGAATGAATGGATAATAATAATAATAATAGGAGTACTTCAATTATAGATAATAAATTATTTCGTATTATAAGAAACCGTGAGCTCCTTTTTTTCTTACCAAATTAGGATGAAAATTATCCTAATTCATAATACCATTAACAAGCGGTCGTGAGATTTCATACAAAAAATATACAAGCAAAATCAAACTCTGAATATATAATAAATGTTCAATTTAAATCTTCAACAGAGTCAGCTCATTATTACTCAATGATTTAAACTCTGAGTATTGTTGCTGTAGAAGACTTCAAAAGCATTTTATTCTTTGACTTATTAGGTAGTATACTTAATTGAATTGAGGTTTTTTTTTTAAGTCAATAATCTAAACTCAAAAATCTGAAAAGAAAATTTGGAAAAATTTCTTATTTTGAAATAAAAGTCACACGACCTTTAAAAAAACTATAAAAGACTAAACACTATTTTTTTTTACATCGAGTCTAGATTCTGAAATTATAAACCTTTTGAACAAACCATATTGAAAAATGTTTACACTTTACGTATACATGTCTATAGTTTTTTTTGGTTTGTCGTTATACTAGTTGAATTTACAACTGACTGAAAAATAAAAGTAATATGTTTAATAGTTCCCCCCCTCCCCCCCTCCTCCCTTCTTATATTTGATACAAGTGAAGTGATAAAACTATTAATTAAAAATAACTGTGTCTCCTGGTCTTCTTCTTCTTCTTATCAAGACATTCCTCGAAGTTGAACATTACTTCTACAACCACACCGTATTATCGTTAAAAAAAGCTTAATCGATAAAGTTATCTGGATTGTGATGCGTATTAGTAGATACAAATGCGTGACTGGGTTATGTTATTTTGAAAAATGAAAAACAAACTATAATATAACCACCAATGTTGGGTTTAAACTTTAAATTGTTGGTAAGATTGAACTACTAATTGTTTGTTAGGAGGGTTAGTTTTGTTTTTTTGATTAAAAAGAGTTCAAATCTCTTACAGTCTTGGTGTATTTCAAACATTAAACAAAAACTAACTAACCAGTAAGATTCAGTAAGAAATCCACATCAATATGCATAATTTTTATTTCTCTTGTATTTGTTGAATAAATACTATTAAAACTGTATACTATATATTATTTAGTTTCAAGTATAAAATTATTATTTATGCTAATAACCGTCAATGAAATAGTTTATAATAAAAAAATTTTTTTTTTTTTTAGTCTTTCTTTTATTGTTGGAAGACTATAATTATTGAAAATGAAAAAGTTTATTGATAATAATTGAATTAGTAGTTAGTATCGTGAATGAAAATTGAAATTGAAAGGTTTTTTGTTATATTTTTAGTTTTTGTGGTGTTGTGGTGTTGGTTCTTTCACAATAGGGCCATCTCTCATTCTAACATCCCCTTTTCAATTTTGTAACTTCAATTTTTTTCCATTTTCAAGCAATTTAAATTAAACTAAATTAAATTAATTTACACACACTCACACTTCACTCACTTCACTTCTTGGTGTATTAGAAGTTTTTTTTATTTTCACATTCTATTGGCAAATTTTTATATAATTACATCTCCCCATCCACCCACCCACTGTTTTTCATCCACAAGTATAATTTTTCTTTCTTTCTTTCTATCTTTCTTTCTATCTTTCTTTCTTCTTTATTGTTAATTACATTCAATTCAATTCAATTTATCTTTTCAAAAAATGAAATTCCAATTATTAACTTTAGTTTCAATTGCTACTACCACTTTAGCCATCAACTTAGAACAAGTCAGATTAATCAATGACGATGAATTGATGGTTCAAGATGCTCAATTTGATTATCCAGCTATTGTTAACTTGAAAGATCAAGATGCTGAAATTGCCAAGAAGACCATCACTTCTTCTTCTAGTACTACCACTACCACTACTGCTAAGAAAGATAAAAAGACCACTTCTACTACTAGTGCCTCATCTACTACTACTACTTCTACTAAATCTAACTCCACTTCATCATCTTCATCTTCATCTAAAAAACATAAATCCGAAACTGCTTCTATTACTAAAACCGGTGGTGCTGATTCTGTTGCTGCTGCTGCTGCTGTTGGTGGTCCAATCTTGGCCGCTTTAGCTTTATTATTGTAAATCTAATTCAATTTTAATTTTAATTTTAATTTAATCTAATCTAATCTCATATATCTCCTTACCTTTTGGAGGGGGGATATTGATAATATAAATCATTAATAAGTCTAACTTCTTTTATTTATTCTTCAATTAAAATAAACAAATAAACACTGCAGTTGTATTATTAATTGTTTTCCTTCACACGTGTGGCCAGTGGTCAAGCATTGTAGAATAGCTAATGTTCCAACTAATACTAATTCTCTTTTAATATCTTACAAGAAAGCAATTGTTTTACAAACTATACATCTTTAATTGAGAATGAAATTTATATATGCTTATAAGAGTCAGGTGGTTGTTGTTGTAGTAAGTTTTGGATTGGGTTGCTATTACTCCCACGTTCTGTAATTTTCATTTTTTTTTTTTTTTCGATTATTTCTGTGTGTCAAATCGCGTCTTTGCAAAGTCGCTAACCCTTACTGTTGTGAATGATTAATGGAATTCACTAAAATTTATAAGTCGACTATGATCATCTATAGTTAGTTTGAATTGAGAAGGTACAGTATTTGATAATGCTCCTGGTCTTTGAACGAAATTCGTATTGAAAGTAGAGAACTGTTGCATTGGGGTACGATGACGGCAATGACGGACGGAGGTAAGCAAGAAATAAAAAAAGAAAAAAATAGAACAAAAACTTCAAATCTCTTTGTCGTTGTTGTTGTTGTTGCTGTTGCCGTGCGATTATTTTCCGTTCCAGCTTGCACGTGACACAAAAAGTACTCTCCCAATTAGAAAGCAGTGTTGTTCTTACAACAGTTAGACAAGGTACAACATAATATGGGAAACAAAACAACACTGTCTATATAATCAACAAAAATTAGATGAAAACCAATACTTTCATTAACTGTTGAAACTTAACATTGACAATTTGTATCAACACTTTTTGAGAGATGATCAAGAAGTAAAAAAATAAAACCTTCAATTTTACAAAATATAATGGTGTATAAACATATATAACATGAACAAAATATATATTAATTATATAAATTAAATTCTAAATTCAAAAAAAAAAAAAACAACCAAAAAAAACAACCAACTTCTAAAGAGTCAGTTTGCTAAATTAATGTAATAATTTTATTAGTAATTCATAGTACAAGTACATTAACAACTAAAATCCAATGTACTGTATTATGATTAGACTGATTTAATGAAAATAATCAGAATATATGGTCTTATAACTATGTTAATAGGTAGGCTGTTTCAGGAAGTCCATTGCTTTTTGATCGGCTTCAAAACTTCATGTAAATTCAAAAAGAAGCCAAAAAAAAATATATATATAACAGAGTGAGATGAACGTTGAAGGAAATATTGTCATATTTATATAGTTTATGGAATTATATGGGAGGATTTTTTTTTCCCGAATGTCGAGGATTTCACTTTCAATTTTTTCTTTCTACTTTCCGTACTAACTTCATATATAACCATTATTATTGTTTTAACAAATAAACAGTAATCAATTTCCAATTTTTATAAACCTATTTTTAGGTGATTGAATAATTATATAAGTAATTTTCAAAAATGGTAATTAACCATCACCACTACCACCACAATTATATCCTATCTATCTATCTATCTCTCCATCAACTGATTAATATTCACGACATTATTAGAAATGTCTGTTCCTATTCAGGCCCGAGATAAAATGTCGTTCTCCACCATTAGAAAAATGAATCATAAATTTTTCTTTTTTTCACTTTATTGTTTCCATTAGTCCAGAACAGAGGCAGACAGACAGAGAGAGTGAAAAAAAAAAAAATGAATAAAGTTTTGTTGATTTTCTTCTGCCATAATTTCTTCTTCTTCTTCTTTTTCTTACTTTATTCTACCCACTCTTCATTCATATTATCATGTTAAGGAGAACTCCCTGTGTGATTAGACAAGTCATCAGAACTAGTATTAGAAATAGTAGTAATTCTGGTTCGACTTCAGCATTAGCATATAAAACTTTACATCGTAATCAAAAACGACCACCATTGCCAACATTAGAAACCCCAAATTGGTCAGCTGATACTGCTGTTTCATCGATTTTATATGAAACCCCAGTACCTTCTAAAGCTCCACCAAAGCAACATGTTTTAAATTGTTTAGTTCAAAATGAACCTGGGGTATTATCAGGAGTTTCCGGTACATTGGCTGCTCGTGGATTCAATATTGATTCATTAGTTGTTTGTAATACTGAAGTTAAAGATTTATCAAGAATGACAATTGTTTTAAAAGGCCAAGATGGAGTTGTTGAACAAGCTCGTAGACAAATTGAAGATTTAGTACCTGTTTATGCTGTTTTGGATTATACTAATGCCGAAATTATTAAACGAGAATTATTATTAGCTAGAGTATCATTATTAGGACCAGAATATTTCCAAGAATTAATTGCTACTCATCAATTACATATTGATGATGGTTCATCAATTCCTGACATTGATGCATGTGAATCAGCTTATCATCCAAATAATTTAGCTCCAAGTGAAGCTTTAAGACAAAAACATATTCATTTGGATCATATTTCTACTTTAACAAAACAATTTGGTGGGAAAATTGTTGATATTTCCGATAGAAATGTCGTTGTTGAATTAAGTGCTAAACCTTCAAGAGTTAGTTCTTTTATTACTTTATTACATCCATTTGGAATTTTGGAATTGGCAAGATCAGGTATGATGGCATTGCCAAGAACTCCATTGAATAGTTTTACTGAAGTGGAAGAAGAGTCTATTGATGCTGCTGATATTGTTGATGCATCTCAATTACCTCCAGGTTAGACGAGAACTGTCCAGAAGATATGTAGGTAGGTTAAGCTGAAAGATAATGTACTCCTATTTTTTTTTTTCTTCTACTTGTATAAAGACATACAAATGAACATAATACTTTTTTTGATTTTAATTTCCATTATGAAGATTTGTTTCTGTTTATAATTATTACAATAGAATAATTACGAAAAATTGAAGAAAAAATAGAGCTATATGTTGCTCAAAACTGTAGCAATCATTAGAACCAATATGTTAAAAACAAAAACTAACTGAACAACAATAATGGTTCACAAAATATATTCAATCAGAATTAGCCGACCAAAAATTTTACAATTTTACTTCAATTCTTGGTAGAATAATAATCAATGTTTTTCTTTACAAATGACAAGACAAGAAAATGCTCTTCCAATGTTTTCTTTCATTTCAAATTCACATATGGGAGCGGGGTTTTACCACACCACCACCATCATCACCACCACCACCACCACCACTCTACATTTTGTTCCTAACCATTGTTTTCACTCACTAAGTAACTCGTTAAATCTTGCTCATCCCTCAAAGTTACTTGTAATTCGGACTGTCGTCTCCGAACAAACCCTTAAATTCTTGTTTCTTTTTTTACTTACAAAAAGTTAAACTTATCGCGAATGAGAAAGTGAAAGAGTGAGAGAGTGGGGGGGAAGAGGGAGTTTACTGTCAGGTGATAAACACTATTGTTTAACTTATGAAATGGTTCAAAACCTGAACGGCAATTACGGTAGAGAATGTGAGTAATATTGTATTAAAACACTAGCTTTTTGATCTTTTTGGGAAAAAAGAATACAACAAACATATATGTTGTCCAATTAAAGCCTCCGTATTGTCGGCATATACGTCGAAAACAAGGGACAGCTTGCTTGCTTTGTTTACTCTAACATTTTAGGATACCCCGAGAAGCAGGACGAGGAGAAGGAGATGCATAACTGAGTAACAACAAGCTGTGTAAAACTATATTTCTGAATGTGAATATGTTAGCGGTGGGTGTGAGGGAGTACACTAAAAATTAGTTAAACCCTGATTCTAAGGGGGGAAGGGAAAAAATCCGGTAAAAGGAGTTAAATAAGAATAGTGGGTGTTGCCTGCTTGCTTGCTTGTTTGTTGTTGTTGTTGCTGGCTATTGTAACTTGAATTGACAGGAGATTTAATGCATAGTTTCGTAACCAATAGTAATGAACTGAAAATAACAATATTGAACAAGTCGAAGCGAAGCGAATATGAATTTACTCTATTTTATTATTATTGTTCTATGCAACCAAAAGAATAATTTTAGTTTTCTTTCTTTTCTTTCTTCTTAGTGTTATTGTTTGTTGGTGATAGTGAAAAATTTTTAGACTCGTTTTTCTAAATATCCCAAATTTAGTATCATTTACTATCTTTCCAATAAAGTCATTACTACTACTAACTACATACTTTATATTATCTACTTTCATTTGTGTTGTATTTTTTTTTTAAATATTATTTTCATTGATGAACTGATTATTATCATTATCATTATTATATAAACTATTGGAGAATTCCAATTTTTTTTTATATAATTTTTAATTTCCAAAGAATCAAATTATTGATTGTTACAGCCAAGCTTCAACAACATCAACAGATTCAAACAACAAAAAAAAGGAAATCATTCACTATATTTCCCGTCCTCCCGAATCATCTTCTACAATTATAATAATAATTAATCATTAAATAATAACAACATTCGGTTAAGCAAAAATAATCAACATAAAAGAAAAATTATGAGTACACCGGTGAAAAATGATTCCATAACTGCCACTTCATCTACTTCCTCTAGTACTCCCAGCCAACCTCCAATGCAGAATAATTCTCCGTATCCTATGCAACCAATACCTCAACCGCCATCATCTCAACAACAGCAGCAACAACATTTGCAACAGCCAATACCACCAATTCCTGTCCAAATTATGCCACAACCTGTTCAACCACAGCAACAGCAACAGCA
>OBUW01000480.1_pt1 | contig 21030 bp, 15 predicted proteins | sample 1475761 | NCBI WGS metagenome assembly OBUW01 (sample SAMEA2579908, study PRJEB22360) | human gut metagenome | biome: human gut; feature: human-associated habitat; material: faeces | place: Denmark | collected 2008/2010
CGAAGACGTGTCGGCGTTATTCGCAGTGTGGGCGGATCCGTCGTTTTTGCCGCCGTTGCGCACCACCGCGATGCCGATGATGACGGCGAGTGTGACGACGGCTGCGATGATGATGGGGATCCACTTGTTGAATCCGCTGGGTTTCGGCGATTTGACGCGCGCATTGAGCGTCGCGTCGGTGCTCGCCGCATTGGTCTTCGTTTCGGTTGCGCCGGTTTCGCCGTGCGCACCTGAAGGTTGCGACATGTCTGCTCCTATGTGATTGCGATGCACGGTTGACCGCCCATACCGGGTCGATCACCACTGTCTGATTCTACCGCTCGGCGTACCCGCGGCCGCATCCGCTTCGATATATACTTGACCTCGTCGTCGGCTCGCTCTATGGAAGGACCTGTGAAGCCATGACCACTGCGCATATTCTTCTTGGGGTCACCGGTAGCATCGCCGCCTTCAAGGCCTGCCATCTCGCCTCCGACTGGAGCAAGCAGGGCCATGAGGTGCGTGTGGTGATGACCGCGGCCGCGCAGGAGTTCGTCACCCCATTGACGTTCACGTCACTGACGCATACGCCGACACGCACGGCGATGTTCGCCGCCCAGCGTACTGACGGCGATGTTTCCGCAACGGCTATGCACTCCACGCAGATCAATCATGTGGATGACGCGAAGTGGGCCGACATTTTGGTGGTGGCGCCGGCGAGCGCCGATTCGATTGCGAAAATCGCATGCGGCATCGCCGACGATCAGCTGACGAGCACGATTCTCGCCTATGACGAGGGCCCGAAGGTGCTATGCCCCGCCATGAACGTGCACATGTATGCCAATGCCGTGACGCAACGCAATCTGCAGACGTGCCGGGAACTTGGCTGGACGATCGTGGAGCCGGAATCCGGCATGCTTGCCTGTCGCGACATCGGCAAGGGACGTATGGAGGAGCCGGCCGGCATCGAAGCGGCCGTGGCGGATCTGTTGCACGGCGATCTTCCGGACAATTCGCTGCCGTTGAAGGGACGCAACGTACTGGTCACCGCCGGTCCTACGCAGGAACCGCTCGATCCGGTACGCTATCTGACGAATCATTCGACGGGCAAGATGGGCTATGCCATCGCCGAACGGGCGCGGGACATGGGCGCGAAGGTGACGCTGGTGTCCGGACCGGTTTCGCTTCAGGCGCCGCATGGCGTCGATGTCGTCAACGTGCGGAGCGCCCAGGAGATGTTCCGGGCCGTGCAGGATGCGTTTGCGAATGCCGACATCACCATCATGGCCGCGGCCGTCGGCGACTTCCGTCCGGCCGAGCGGTCCGCCGAGAAAATCAAGAAAAACGGACGCGAGCGCATTACGCTTGAACTGGTGTCGAATCCCGACATTCTCGCTTGGGCGGGCACCAACAAACGCGACGGGCAGACGTTGTGCGGCTTCGCCATGGAAACGCAGGATCTTGAAGGCAACGCGGCGAAAAAGCTCGCTTCCAAGCATTGCGACATGCTGGTCGCGAACGATCTGCGCACGCCGGGCGCCGGTTTTGCCGCCGACACGAATGTGGTGACCGTGCTTCGGCCGGGATCGATCCCGGAGCGGCCTCATATCGAACATTGGCAGAAGATGAGCAAACGGAACCTGTCCGAACGTATGCTCACGGAACTTGCCGGACTGCATGTCGACGTGGCCGGCGAACAGGGTCCCCAGGAATCGTAAAGGAGTTTGGCATGCTTTTGATCGCAGTGGACATCGGCAACACCAACGTCGTGCTCGGATTCATCCACGATGGCAGGATCGCAGGCACGTACCGCATCACCACGAAGGCGAACCATACCTCCGACGAGTATGGTCTGATGATCACGCAATTCCTTAAACTGAGCGGTTTCGCGCCGGGGGATGTAGATGACGTGATCATCTCCTCCGTGGTGCCGAAGGTCATGCATTCGTTCCGCGCGAGCATCGTGAAGTTCCTTGACATCGATCCGATGATCGTGGGTCCGGGCGTCAAAACCGGCATCAATATCCGCATAGACAATCCGAAAAGCATGGGTGCCGACTGCATCGCCGACTGCGCGGGAGCATATTACGAGTATGGCGGACCGATTCTGGTGGCGGATTTCGGCACGGCCACCACGTTCAACTATGTGACGGCCGACGCGTCGGTGATCTGCGGGCTCATCACCACGGGCATCCGAACCGGCGCGGCGGCGCTATGGGATGCGACCGCACAGCTGCCCGAGGTGGAGATCACGCGCCCGAAGTCGATTCTCGCCACAAGCACGAAACCCGCCATGCAGGCGGGCCTGTACTATAACTTCCTGGGCGGTATCGAACGCACCATCATGCAGTTCCATCGTGAGATCGACGAGGACTTCCGCGTGGTGGCGACCGGCGGATTAAGCCGCGTGTTCGCCGATGACACCGATATGATCGACATCTACGATCCGGAACTCATCTTCAAAGGCATGCTGCACATCTACGAACGCAACGTACGATAAGCACGGATCGGCCCTGACCGGAGCGACCGATCCGCCGCCTCCCATACATGCGGCCGCATGCTCGGCCTACTGAGCCTACTGAATGGTAAAGCCCTGATTGTTGCCGTACTCCTTCAGATCCTTCTGCCACAGCGCAATGCCGCTTTTCAGCTTAAGCCGGTCGGAGGAATCGGTGTTCTTCAAGGCGTCGCCGATGCCGGACGCGTCGGTTTCACCACCGGCGGCAATGATGTTCAGCCTATCCTGTTCGCGACGCAGCAACGTGGCCCACTTGTAGGCCTTGCCCACGGTGGAGCGGAAGTCGCTTCGCGCATACACTTCAAAAGGCAGATACTGGTAGCCCGTCGTCACATTCTCGGCGGCTTGGGAAAGCACCCTGTTATATTCCTGCCCGCCGAAATACGGCACTTCGATGCCCCGGTCATCGGTCACCGTGGTCTTGCTGAGGAATTCCGCATCGGACAGGGTATCGTTGTCGGCCGGAAACGCTCCACCATCCACGCGCGTCTTGATGCCATCGGCTTCATGACATGCGTATTCGATGAACCGATAGGACGCTTCGGGCTTACGAGAACGCTGCAGCACGGCGAGCGCCGATCCGCCATTTTCCGCCGTGGCGGCCTTGCCATCCGGGGTCGGCATCTGGGATACACGCCATAGGCCCGCGGTACCGGGCAAATCCGACATCAGCAATGACGGCATCCACGCTCCGGAGAACATGGATGCAACGGTGCCGTTGCCCACGGCTTCCTTCCATCCGTCGGACCAAGTGCTCAGACTGGTGTTGACCAGCCCCTCATCGATCATTTTCTGCCAGAATTCGGTGAATCTTCTCGTGCCCGAATCATCGGTCAGGTTGATACTCACGTTCTTGCCATCGTTGGACGCGGAAAACGGACGGCCACCAGCCAGCCAGATCATCGCATCATAGAAACTGGCGTCACCGGAATCCGCCGTGATGTATACGCCGATTTCCTTGAGCTTCTTGGCCGCCTCATAATAATCGTCCCACGTACGAATCTTGGAAGCGTCCACTCCGGCCTGCTCGAACACATCCTCATTGTAGAAGAACGCCATCGGACCGGAATCCATCGGCAGTCCGTAGATGCGGCCGTTGAGCTGCACCGATGACCAAGTGCCAGGCGTGAAGAAATCCTGATAGTTATCGGCCCGATCGGTAATGTCGACCAACTGGCTGCTCACCGCATACTGCCGTAGCGCATAGTACTCGAGCTGCACCACATCGGGAGTGCCGTAACCATCCTGAATGGCATTGTTGAGCTTGTCATACCCGCTGGTGTTCTTCCAAATCACATGGATGTCGGGGTTCTCCCTTTCAAAACCGGCGATCACCGACTTCATGCTGGGCTCCCACGACCATACGGTGATTTCGGTACGGGTATCCTGGCTGGCTCCGCAGGCCGCGGCGCTCGCCGCCATAATGCCGGCGCAGCAGACAGCGACCAGTCGTTTCACCAGCTTCAGCCTCACGCCCGCTCCCCTCATCCTGTGTTGTGATGTCCTCATTCGCAATACGTTTCGAGTGTACGTCAGGATGATGGGTACTCAATCGCGTTACGGTAGAGATTTGCCAAAGATTATGACATCTTTCCATGAACGTAAGATTGTTGCAAAATGTTGCAATCTCAACATTGTTCACGATAACATGATATGACTCCGGTAAGTCACGCCGCATCTGCGAAGTCGCATGGACGGCGCCATCTCGTCCACCTTGCCGGCAATCAGCTGTGCCGCCGTGGAATTCCACACATAGGACCGCTCCCCGTCGGCAGTTTGGGCAACCATCCAATCTACCGACGCTCAGAACCACCTAGGCGTCGGCGGATTGGGCAGTCATCCAAACTGCCGACGCCTAGGCCACTTGAGCGTCGGTAGATTGGATGGTTGTCCAAACTGCCGACGCTCAGATGCACGTAGCCGTCGAAAGTTTAAGGAAACCCAAACCTGCCGACGGCTATATGTGATTGGCCTGTGTTACTTCCTGAGCACGATTACGCCGTTGGGCCGCACCGTCACCTTGCCATCGCCAACATCGGCAAGAGATGCGATGACCGGCCGGCCATCCTGCATGGCTTCAATCACGGCATGTGTGCGATTGAACAGGAATACGAAGCGCGCCCCGCTCGCCTCGTCGACGCGTTCGACACGTAACAGCCCCGGCTCGCTCGCTTCGGGAACCTCCACGCCCAACGAGGAGAACATCATGGGCAGGCTCCTGGCAATGCCATCACGGCCCAGACGGGCCCCGACATACACCGTACATCCCTCGCCATATGCGTTGCCGACGATTGCGGGACGTCCGTCCATTCCCGTCCACGGATCATCCTTGAACGAGGCGATCACGGTGGCATGCTCGCCCACGGACGTGATGACGTCGGCGAAATCATGCGCCGTCGTGCCGTTGTCAAGATCGAGGTACTCGGGAGTCCCCGGCCAATCGTCCCCCAATGGAGCGAATTCCTCGACCCTCACGCCGACCACATCACGAATCGACCCCGGATAGCCGCCAAGCCAGATATGATCCTTCTCGTCGGACAGGCCCGTGTAATACGTGACAATCAGCCTGCCGCCGCCCGCCACGTACTCGCGTACACGGCGCGTGGTCTCCTCCGAAAGGATGTACACACTCGGCAGCACGGCCACCTCGTACTCGTCCCAATTCGAACGTACCGGCACGACGTCGGCGGTCACACCATTGTCCGCCAGCGCACGGAACCATGCGAGAGGCTCGTCGACATGACGGACCTTCTGGGTTGGGGTGGCGGTGTGTTCGCTTGCCCATTCGGACTCATAGTCGTACACCACGGCCACACGGGATTTCGCCAGCCTGGTGCCAAGCAGTCCGTTGTCCGCCAGCGCGTTCAGGTCGGAACCCAATTCGCACACGTCACGGAACACCTGCGAGTCCTCACCAGCGTGGGGAAGCATCGCGGAATGGAACTTCTCCGCGCCCGCCTTCGACTGCCGCCACTGGAAATAGCACACCGCATCCGAACCCATCGCCACATGCGCCAGGGAGTCACGCACCAACTGCCCGGGTTCCTTGCGGTAGTTGATCGGACGCCAGTTGACCGCCGAGGTGGAATGCTCCATCAGGAACCACGGGTTCTTGCGCGAGATACCGTCCACTAGGGACGCGGAGAACGCCAGCTCGTCCAGATGCGCCTCTCCCGGAGTGAAGTAGTGGTCGTTGGATACGAAGTCGACCTCGCCACCCCAATCGTCATAGTCCAATCCGGTGCCGCTCGCGGAGACCATGAAATTGGTGGTCAGCGGCAGATCCGGCGTGATTTCGGCCAGCGTATCGCGTTCCGCCATGTAGAACGCCTTGAGCGCGTCGGAGCTGAACCGCTTGAAGTCCAACAGCTTGCCCGGGTTCATGAAGTTGCCCTCGCCGATGAAACGCGGCGGGATGATCTCGGAGAAGTCGTTCATCCGCTGCGCCCAGAACGCGGTGCCCCACGCGTCGTTCACTTTCTCGATCGTGCCATAGCGTTCCTCGCACCACTGTCGGAACGCGCGCTCGGCGTCCTCGGAATAGTCGAACCGGTTGTGGCAGCGGTGCTCGCTCTGCACCAGGAGAGGCTTGACCGATACGCTGTGGGCCCAGCCTTATTCGTTGCTCACATGCCAAGCCACCACATACGGGTTGCCCCTGTAATGTTCGGCCATTGCACGGCACAGTCTCAGCGCGTATTCACGGAACACGGGGCTGGTAGGTCTCCAGTGCTGGCGGGCGCCCGGCTGGCACACATCGCCGCGCTCGTCCTTCCACAGCACCTCGGGATGCGCTTGGGTGAGCCACATCGGCGGCGAAGCGGTAGCGGACGCCAGATTCACGGCGATGCCCGCTTTGCCGAGCTTGTCGATGATGCGGTCAAGCCAGCCGAAGTCATACACGCCTTCCTCCGGCTCGATCCGCGCCCAGGAGAAGATGCCCACGGACACCAGGTTCACGCCCGCCTGCCTCATCAGGCGGATATCCTCATCCCATACGTCCTCGGGCCACTGATCCGGATTGTAATCGCCTCCGTACCAGATGCGTTCCGACCGACCCGACAACGGCTTGGGCCAACGATGTGCTCTGCGCTGAGCCATGAATCACTCCTTCGTAACGATATGCAAGGCCGTCCGCACCGCTTGAACCAGCGTCGACAGCCAAAATGTTTGCGTTATCATTCTAGCATCAAAGAGATACTCGGCAAATCAGCGCATGACACATTTGCACTGTAGTCCTTTATAATGATTACGAAAACATATCTAAACCAACAATGGAACGCAATAATGGAACGCTCACGATCCGTATCCATGCAGGACATCGCCGCGGAAGCCGGCGTGTCCGCACAGACCGTATCCCGCGTGGCCAACGGCGGCAAAGCCGTCAAACCGGAAACACGCCAACGCGTCGAAGAGGCCATGGCAAAACTCGGCTACAGGCCGAACGCCGCCGCACGTGCGCTTAAACACGGCCGTTTTCAGAACATCGGCGTCGTTCTGTTCGACATGACATCCTATGGCGACTCGCGAATCCTCAATGCCATTGCCGAGGCTGCCCAATCACAGGAATATGCGGTGACCGTGCAGCGCATCGTCAAAGGCAACGGCCATACGCTGCAGTCAGCCGTCGAGCGGATGCGACAGCTGCCCGTTGACGGCGTGATCGTCGTACTGCAGGAATACATCGATGACTTCAACACCTACGAGCCGGACAAGGAACTGCCTGTGGTAATCATCGCAGAGGAGCCCGCCGCCCACTGCCCCACCATCGACGCCGACAACTACGGCTGCGCCAAAACCGCAGTCGAATATCTGCTTGAGCACGGTCATCGCACGGTCTACCATATTGCCGGACCGGTCGTCTCTCGCGCGGCGCGCATCCGTCAGCAGGGCTGGCAGGATGCGTTACGGAAGGCGGGAATCGCCATTCCACCGCTATATAGGGGCGACTGGAACGCCGACAGCGGCTATCAGGCCGGCCTCGCACTGGCGAACGAGCCCGACTGCACGGCGGTCTATGCCGCAAACGACCAGATGGCCTACGGTGCGATTCTTGGGCTACAGGCCGCGGGTAAACGAGTTCCGGAAGACGTGAGCGTGATGGGCGTGGACGATTCACTGGTCGGCATGGTACCGAGGCTGGGATTAACCACCATGCGCATGCCGTTCACCGAAATCGGACGTCAGGCCTTCGACATGATTATCAGACAATGCGAGGGTGGCCTCGTGCCCGCCAACACCAGGCGGACCGTCGCAACCACCCTCATAGAACGCGCTTCGGTCAGGTAAGGTAAGACCACAACGCAACATGCCTGACAACCGGATGGGAGATCGGCATATATTCGCTTACGCTTCGATGCCGAGCCGCTGACGCTCCTTCTTGGAATACATGAAGGCCGGCAACTGGCGGCCCTGCCTGAGCGGCATCTGCCGGAGCAGGGAGTGGTATTCGGCGGTAGCCGCGAATTCCACGTCGGAGGCGGAGTTCAGGCAGGTTTCCACGGAATCCTGAATGACGCCGATGATAAAGCCGACGCCCACCACCTGCATGGCGATGTCGTTGTTGATGCCGAACAGCGAGCAAGCCATCGGAATGAGCAGCAAGGAACCGCCGGCCACACCGGAAGCGCCGCATGCGCCAAGCGCGGAGACCACGGACAGCAGGATGGCGGCCGGCAGAGAGATTTGGATGCCGAGCGTGTTCGCAGCGGCCATGGCCATGACGGTGATGGTCACGGCGGCACCATTCATGTTGATGGTGGCGCCCAGCGGAATGGATACGGAATATATGTCCTTATCGAGGCCGAGTTTTTCGCACAGCTGCATATTGACCGGAATGTTCGCAGCGGAGGAACGGGTGAAGAACGCGGTCACGCCGGATTCCTTGAAGCAACGGTAGACCAGTGGGTACGGATTGCGGCGCAGGTAGATGAAGATGACCAGCGGTCCGAATACAAGCACCATGAGCAGCATGGTGCCGACAAGCAGAAGAAGCAGCGAGCCGTACTTGGTGAAGGCTGCGAGACCGTTATCGGCCACATTGGTGAACACAAGGCCCATGATGCCGAACGGAGCGAGGTTGATGACCCAACGAATCACCTGGGATACGCCGTCAGCCACGTTGGCCATGAACGCCTTGGAGCTTTCGGTGGCGATGGCCTTCATGGCCAGGCCGAACAGGCAGGCCCACATGAGAATGCAGATGTAGTTGCCATCGATCATGGCCTGAATCGGATTGGACACGATGTTGGTCAACAGCGTCTGCACCACTTCGGCAAGGCCCTGCGGCACCACATCGGCCTTGGCCGCCTTGCCTAACGACAGGGTCTGCGGAAAGGCACGGGAAGTAAGCACGGCTACGACCGCGGACAGAAAGGTGGTGAACAGGTACAGGAAAATCACCGTGCCGAAACGGCGATCAAGCTTGGATGCGCCTTGGGCGAGTGCGCTGGCCACGAGCACAAACACCAGAATCGGGGCGATGGCTTTCAGGGCATTGACGAACAAGGTGCCGAATTCGCCGATCCATGTCATGTGCGGCATGATCAGGGCAAGGATGGTGCCGGCAATCAGGCCGACAATGATGCGGATGATCAGCTCCGTGCCATTATATTTGTCGATGACGGCTTTGGCCGCTCCTGAAATATGCTTCATAGTCTTCTCTCTCGTGTTCTCGGCCGGTGTTCCACCCGACCGTCAAGCAGAAAATCATCCTACCGTCACGTTTGCGTCGGGAAAAGGCCATGTCCACAACGGAAGACACGCCCACCATGAGATTCACGCGTCGCCGAGCAATGCGTTGGATACGAACGCGCGGGATTCTCCCGTTACCGGATCGTCGAATTCCAGCCTGCGCGCCACCAGCTCCAATGGCCGTGAAAAATCGTCATACGGTCGCTGGATGACATCTGGATAGAAATCATCGCCGAGAATCGGCAGCCCCAGCGAATTCATATGTACGCGCAACTGGTGCGTTTTGCCGGTTTTGGGATGCAAGACGTAGTTGATCGCCACGTTGCCATCGATGATGCGCGGATTGTCGCCGCGCTCAATCAGGCTTTCCGCGTTGACGGCCGCCGGTATTTCGTATGCCTGCAACCTACCTCGGTCTTTCGCGATATGCGATCTGCGTACCAGCGGGAACGGCTGATTCCGATCGATTCTCGTGACGGTGCCGTACCGCGGTCGTACGACAGGGGCGAGCGGCGCCAAACATTCGTAGGTCTTGACGGTCCTATGTTCCTGAAACAGCATCTGATAGGCACCGCGTAATTCCGGTTTGCGTACGAATACGACGACACCGGCGGTCAACCGATCCAGCCGATGTGCCGGGACGATATCCGGTTCGCCGTACCTCTCGCGCAACCGTATCAGCGCCGTTTCGCGATACCACATGCCGCGCGGCGTGGTCGCGAGGAAATGCGGCTTGTCGATGACGATGATGCCGTCATCCTCATACAGAACCTCATATTCGAAAGGAATATGAGGTTCCGCAATCACATATCTATGTCTGCGCTCCTGACGCAACACGACCTCTTCCTGCGAGGCCCTGCCGGGTTCCGACGGAACCATACGTCGCCACTACTCGACGGTGACGGACTTGGCGAGATTGCGCGGCTTGTCCACGTCATAGTTCTTGAGTTTGGCCATATCCATGGCAAACAGCTGCAATGGCACCACATCCACAAGCGGGCTCATCAGCGTCGGGCATGCCGGACGCCAGAACACCACGTCGGCGTATCGCTCCACATCGGGATCGTTCTCTTCGGCCACGGCGATGATATACGCGCCACGCGCCTTGACCTCTTCGATGCCGGAAATGACCTTGGCGTGCAGCACGTTGCGTCCGCGTGCCGGCGGCACGATGAACACGACCGGCTCGCCCTCGTCGACCAGCGCGATCGGTCCATGCTTCAATTCACCTGCCGCAAAGCCTTCGGTGAAGGTGTAGGCGATCTCCTTGAGCTTCAACGCGCCTTCCATGGCTACCGGATAGCCGACGTGACGGCCGAGGAACAGGAAGGACTTCGCATCGACCATTTGTGCGGCCGCATCATGTACGGCCTTGGTCTGCGTATCGAGGACCCACTGAATCTTACGCGGCATGTCCTTGAGGGAGTCAAGCGTCTGCTGAATTTCGTCGCGGAACATCGCACCCTTGATCTGCGCCAGATACAGGCCAAGCACGTACGCTGCGGTGATTTGCGCCACGAACGCCTTGGTGGAGGCCACGGCCACTTCCGGACCGGCGTGCGTATAGAGCACCGCATCGGATTCACGCGGGATGGATGCCCCCTGCGTATTGCAGATGGCCAGCACTTTGGAACCTTGTTCTCGGGCGTGACGCAACGCCATCAGCGTATCCATGGTCTCACCGGACTGCGAGATGGCCACCACAAGCGTGCGCGGGGTAAGAATCGGGTCACGATAGCGGAATTCGTGGGCGAGCTCCACTTCGACCGGGATGCGCACCCAATGTTCGATGGCGTACTTGGCCACCATGCCGGCATAAGCCGCCGTACCGCAGGCGATGACGATGATTTTGTCGATGGCCTTGAAGTCATGTTCGTCAATGCGCACCTCATCGAGGTTCAGGTTGCCATCCTTGTCGAGACGACCTAGCAACGTGCGCTGCACTGCGGCCGGGTCCTCATGGATCTCCTTGTCCATGAAGGAGTCCCATCCGCCCTTCTCGGCGGCGGAAGCATCCCAATCCACGGTGTAGATCTTCGGATCGGGCACGATATTGCCCATGAAATCGGAGACGACCACCTTGTCGGCGGAGACCATGACGGCCTGATCCTGATCGATTTCCATGGCTCGCTTGGTGTAGGCCACGAATGCGGCCACATCGGAACCCAGGAAGTTCTCTCCTTCACCGAGCCCCACCACAAGTGGCGAATCATGGCGTGCGCCGACCACGATATCCGGCTGTCGGCAGTCGGTGGCCAGAATGGTGAACGCACCTTCAAGCATCCGTGCGAGACGGCGCACGGCCTTGAACAGGTCGGGCCCGCCTTCCTCCTCGATGATTTTGTCGGTGATCTTGCCAAGCAGCTTGGCTGCGACTTCGGTATCGGTCTCAGAGGCGAAATGGTAGCCTTCGGTCTGCAGGTCGAGACGCAATTGGGAGGCGTTTTCGATGATGCCGTTATGGATGATGGCGACCTTACCGTCACGGGAGGTATGCGGGTGCGCATTGACGTCATTCGGCACGCCGTTGGTGGCCCAACGGGTGTGGCCGATGCCTACGGTGGCCAGCGGCATCGGATTGCGTTCGACGTCTTCCACCAGATTGGCGAGACGACCGGCCTTCTTACGTACTTCCACGTGGCCCATGTCGGGCGCGGTCAGCGCCACACCGGCCGAATCATAACCGCGGTATTCCAAACGTTGCAGTCCTTGAAGGCATACTTCCAAGGGCTTGCCGCACGCGGTCTTGACGTTTCCTGCATATCCTACGATTCCACACATAGATACCTAGCCTATCGGTTGATGGTGTCAAGCACGAAACGAACCGCCTCGTTCTCACGAACCTTTGCCATATGAACGCAAAAATCCAATCTGCCGACGCTGACCGCCCCGTCAGCATCGGCAGATTGGAGAATCACCCAAACCACCGACACTGACAGCCCGTCAGCGTCGGCAGAATGCGAAACCTTCCAAACTGCCGACGCTTATCAGCCTGTCAGCGTCGGCAGTTTGGGAGGTTGCGATTGAGCCTTCGAACCGTCTTACAGCACGTGCTGCAGGAAGTCCTTGAAACGCGGCTCCCGCGGGTTGTCGATGATTTCAGGGCCGCCCTGCTCCACGACCACGCCGCCGTCCATGAATACGACCTGATCGGCGACTTCGCGAGCGAAGCCGATTTCGTGGGTCACGACCACCATCGTCATACCCGCTTTGGCCAACGACCGCATGACGTTGAGCACTTCACCCACCAATTCCGGATCAAGTGCGGAGGTAGGCTCATCGAACAGCATGATCTCCGGCTTCATGGCAAGGGCACGGGCGATGGCCACACGCTGCTGCTGACCGCCGGAAAGCTGTGCCGGATAGTGGTCAAGACGCTCCCCCATGCCGACGCGTTCCAGTTCCTGAATGGCCAGCTTGCGGGCCTCCTTCTTGCCCATGTGCTTGACGCGGACCGGCGCCTCCATCACGTTTTCGAGCGCGGTCATATGCGGAAACAGATTGAACCGCTGGAACACCATGCCCAGCTTGGAACGCTGCACGGACACTTCCTTGTCATTCAAGGTCTGTAGCACCTGCCGACCGCCCTTGTCGACATACTTGTAGCCGATCATCTCGCCGTCGACGTCGATTTCGCCGCCGGTCAGCGTCTCAAGCTGATTGATCAGGCGCAGGAAAGTGGATTTGCCGGAACCGGAAGGACCCAGAATCACGGTCACGGTTCCCGGCATTACGGTCATGTCAACGCCTTTGAGCACGTGCAGGCTGCCGAAGGCCTTATGTACCTGCGTGGCCTTCACTGCAGGAACGACACCATCAATCGTTGTTTCAGTCATTGCCACTCCCTCACGCGTTCATGCCAGCGAACGTGGCTTCGTTCTGCTTGTTGATGTCATCCTGCGGCTCACCTTCGGTCTTGCCCGGAAGCGGGGTCTGCTTGCCACGGGCACCGGCGGGGCGTGCGTCGAAGCCCTTGCCGAAGTGCTTTTCAAGGCGGGACTGGATGATCATCAGGATGGAGGTGATCACCAGATACCAGATGCAGGCCACGATCAGCAACGGGATCGGCTTGTACAGGCGGGTCGCGATGGCGGTGGTGGCGAACTGCAATTCCAACGTGAACGGCACGGCATTGACCAGCGACGTGGTCTTGAGCATGCCGATGAATTCGTTGCCCGTCGGCGGGATGATGATGCGCATGGCCTGCGGTAGCACGATGCGGCGCATGATCAGAGAACGCTTCATGCCCAAAGCCTTGGCGGCTTCCGTCTGGCCCGGATCGACGGCTTCCAGACCCGCGCGCACGATTTCGGCCAGATAGGCGGCCTCATTCAGCGCCAAACCGAGCCACGCCGCGTTGAATGCGGTGATGACGGACTGCGAGTCGACGCTCCAGAATTCGATGGAGGTAAATGGAATACCGATGCCGATACGCGGAATCAGCACGGCGAACAGGCCCCAGAACACCAACTGTGTGTACACAGGGGTGCCACGGAAGAACCAGATATAGAACCAGCTCACGCCACGAAGCACTGGGTTGATGGATTTGCGCATCACGGCCAGAACCACAGCAAGGACAATGGCGATGACCATTGAGATGACCGTCAGCAACAGCGTGTACTTGATGCCTTCCAGCACATTCTCGTTGAACAGATACTTCCAGACCACGTTCCACTCGAAACGCGGGTTGGTAATCAGGCCTTGCGCCAGCATCGCGGCGAACAGCGCGACGATGACGGCCGCAACGATCGGACCGGTGCGCCTGACCGGCAACGCCTTGATGCGATTCGGAATATCGAGGCCGTCGCCGTCGACTTGTTTCTTCGCCATGATGCTGACTTCCTTTTGTCTCCGCTTGCGCCGGAATCAGTCGAGATTGGTCGGATTGATCTCGGCCTTGTCAAGAGCGCCGGATTCGACGCCCCAATGCTTGAGGATCTTCATGTACGTGCCATCATCCATAAGCTTCTGCAGGGCTTTCTGCACGGCTTCATCCAGCTTTTCGTTGCCTTTTTCGATGGCGATGCCCTGCTTGGCGACGCCTTCCACGTCACCGAGAGCTTCAAGGCCGTCGGTCTGCGAAATGGCATAGCCCGCAACCGGCGAATCCGCGTAGAAGGCATCGGCCTTGCCCGTGGCCACGGCGGTGGCGGCTTCGGCCTGACGCTTATAGGAGAGCACCTCGGCCTTGTTGTCGGCCTTGCATCCCTTGGCGATGTCGTTGGCGTCATCCTCCTGGGTGGTGCCGGTCTGCACGGCGATCTTCGCGCCGCACATGTCGGAGGCATCGAGCTTCTTCGGATTGCCCTTCTGCACGGCCCAGGTGGAGCCGGCACGGTAATAACTGACGAAGTCCACGGACTCCATACGTTCCTTGGTGATGGTCATGGAGGTAATGCCCAGATCGTACTTGGTTCCGATGGACGGGATGATGGTGTCGAACATGGAAGAGACGATCTTCGGTTTCAGGCCCAGCACCTGGGCGATGGCCTTGGTCATGTCCACGTCGTAGCCGACCGGGGTCTTGCCATCTTCGGCATAGAATTCAGCCGGAGCGTAGGAAAGTTCCATACCGGAGGACAGCTCACCGTCCTTGACGGTGGTGCCTTCGGTGACCAGCTTGGCCAGCTCGTCATCCTTCTGGACGCCGGAGACGTCATAGCCGGTGGTGGTGTTTGATGAACTCGCCGAGGCGCTGGAATCGGCGCTGTCGGTGGTGCCGCAGGCGGCCATGGAGAGCAACATGGCGGCGCTCAGCGCGAGGGCCGCCATGGACTTGAATTTCACTGCCATTATCGTATTCTTCTTTCTTCTGTCTTCTCTTCTTCTACCGAACATTCATCGCTTCCCGAAGCAACGAATCCCCAGTATCCCAAATGGGTACGATAAGGCAGTAATGCTACGTGAGTATTTCCTCCCCCGCCAGAGGCGGGAATCGGAGGAATCAGCTTAGATCGGTCGGATTGATCTCGGCCTTGTCGATGGCGCCGGATTCGACGCCCCAATGCTTGAGGATCTTCATGTAGGTGCCGTCATCCATGAGCTTCTGCAGGGCGGCCTGCACGGCCTTGGCAGTGTCGGAATCGCCCTTCTTGATGGCCACGGCCTCCTTGGTCACGCCGACATCCTCGCCAAGGGCCTCCAGCGTATCCTCGGTCTGCGCGATGGCGTAGCCGGCGACCGGCGAGTCCGCATAGAACACGTCGGCCTTGCCGGTGGCCACGTTGGTGGTCACATCGGTCTGCAGCTTGTTGGACAGGATCTGGATGTCCTGCTTGCCGTCGGCCTTGCACTGCTCTTGGGCCTCGTTGACTTCCTCTTCCTGGGTGGTGCCGGTCTGCACCGCGATCTTGAGTCCGCACAGGCTGGAGGTATCCACCTTATTCGGATTGTCCTTCTTGACGACCCACGTGGAGCCGGCCTTGAACATGCTCACGAAGTCGACGGCCTCCATACGCTCCTTGGTGATGGTGAAGGAGGAGATGCCGATGTCATACTTGGACCCGACGGATGGAATGATCGAATCGAAGTTGGAGGTCTCCGGATCCGCTTCCAGGCCGAAGATGTTGGCCAACGCCTTGGCGATGTCCACATCGAAGCCGACGGGGGTCTTGCCGTCTTCGGCAAGGAATTCCGCCGGAGCGTAAGAAGTGTCCATGCCGATGGACAACTTGCCGTCCTTCGTCACCGAATCCGGCAGCATTGCGGCGATGTCGTCGTCCTTCTTCACGCCGGAGACATCGTAACCGGTGGTGCTCGAAGACGAGCTTGAGCCGCCGGAAGCGGAAGAATCCGCCTTGTCTGAAGTACCGCAGGCGGCCATCGACAGCACCATTGCGGCACTCAATGCAATCGCCGCGCACGCCTTCATGTTCCTGAATGCCATATCAAGTCCTCTCTCTAAAGACCCAGCCAAGCCGACCCAGCCAAACCGGGTCATGTCAGGCACGATAAGAGGCCATTGCTACAGCTACGTAAATCCTGCGCAAAATGTTCGAAATGTGGTCAGCGGACCTGCCTGTTGGCGTAGCGCATGGCACGCAGTGCCTCACGTTTGTCCTGCTCCTCACGCAGGGCCTGCCGCTTGTCGAATTCCTTCTTGCCTCGGGCGAGCGCGATTTCCGCCTTGACCCGTCCGTCTTTGAAGTACAGGCTCAACGGCACGATGGTGTACCCCTTGGCTTCCGATTGCCGTGCGAGCTTGGCGATCTGTTCGGCATGCAGCAGAAGCTTCCTCTTGCGCTTGGGCGCATGGTTGTTCCACGTACCGTTCAGATATTCGGGAATATTCGCTCCTTCAAGCCATATCTCGCCGCGGCGATCGATGGTGATGAAGGATTCCGCCAACGATGCGCGCCCCTCACGAAGCGACTTCACTTCGGTGCCGGTCAACACCAGACCGGCCTCGTACTTGTCCTCGATGGCGTAATCGTGCCGCGCTTTCTTGTTCTGCGCGATCGGTTTCGTTCCCTGTTCCTTGACCATCCGGACCTCCTTTCCGGTTTCCCATGGTGCGATGCGATGCAACAACAGACAATATCACGAAAGCGTGCCGCCCGACGATTCGAACGGCACGCTTGGCCACAGGACATTCACCGATATGTCAGTAATGGATGTACTGATAGGCTCCCGCATTGGAGATCGTCTCCCATGCGGGGAACGTGGAGAATCCGGTGCCGCCTTCGGAGATCAGTACCGAACCATCCGCATTGACGCGTTCCACCACGGCCACATGCCCATATTGCCAATCGGCGGTCCAGTGACCTCCGACGCTCTGCCCACGGGCGAACACCATGACCGCGCCATAATGCGGGGTATTGTTCACCAGATAGCCAAGGCTGCGCGCGGTATTGGCCCACTCGGCACCGTTGCCCATATAGGACCCGACGGGAAGCCCGAGTTGGGAGCGCCGCAGGTATGCCCACAACGTGCACTGCCGTGCCGGATAGGCGGAGCCGCCGACCGTATTGCCGGTGTTATGCCCGTAGCAGTATCCGGAACCGGATGGGCAGCTGCCGGGAACGGAGTAGTCCATGCCGCTGGCACTGCCCGAATTGGTGTTGCCACCGGTATTGGTATTGGTGGATTGACCGTTGCCACCGGTGTTGGTGCCGGAATTGTTCGACGATGTGTTGCCGCTGGAATTGCCGCCGGACTGCTGCTGGTTGTTTCCTGGATTCGGCGTGGCGCTATTGCCGCTGTTGTACTGGTTGTTCCACGAATCGATCTGTGATTTCATGGCCACGATGTCCGCGGCCTCACGTGCGCTCTGCGTGGTCAATTGGCTTTTCTGCGCCTCCAGCTGTTCACGCTTCGCCGCACCCTCATCGCGCAGCTGCTGCAGGGCCTCCTTCTTGGCATTGGCGTCGCTGGCGGCCTGCTGGGCGCTGGCGGCCTGTTCATCGGCCTGGGTCTTGAGCTGGGTGATCTTGTCTTCGATGGCGCTCAGACGTTCCTCACGATTCATCGATGTGTTCAGATCGTTCGCGGCATCGCTCGCCGCGTTCGTTTCGCTACGGGTCACCGCCGCTTCGGACTGCATCTTGTTCACGAATTCGTCCGTCGTGGTCGAGTTGGTCACCACGTCCAACACATCGGACACGTCGGAACCATGGAAGCTTTGACGTGCCAACTGGGCCACCGCGGCCTTGGCATCATCGTAATCGCTGCCGGTCTGCGCGATCTGCTCCTCCAAAGTCGCCTTATCCTGCTTGGCCGCCTCAAGTCGCTCCGCAGTGGCATCGGCCAGGCTCTGCGCCTGCTGAGCCGCCTGCTGAGCGGCGTCGGCGGCCTCGACGGCGGCCGGAATCTGATTGTCGTTGAGATCCGCAAGCTGCAGAATCGTATCGGCAAGATCGCTGCTTACGCCGGAAAGCTGGGCTTTCAGCTTCGCATGATCCGCAACCTTGTTCTGATATTCGGAGACGCTCACCGCACGGGCCTGCGGTGCGGGCGCCACCATGACCGCCATCCCCGTAGCGCACAGCATCGCCGAGGCCAGCAGCATGCCGGTGACGGCGTGTGCCCGTTGAACCATTTTCCTTGACATTGAAGCCTTTCCGATACCAACCGTTCTTTCGGCATTGTACAGAAGAAAGCTGGAAGTCCAAGTAATGAAACTTCCTGGGACCATGCCGGAAAAACCTTGGGAGCCGCTACGCCTTGAGGTACCTTCTCAGCGAAATGCTGGAGGCGACGACCGACAACGCGACCGCACCGAGAATCAAAGCGGGCGCGACCAACCACACCGTTTTCTGCGTAATCAACGGCATCCACTGCACGGTCTGCGACAGCCAATCGGTAATGAACACCTTCACGATGCCGCTCAACGCACCGGCCGCAAGCAACGATCCGAGGAATGAGGCGAATACGCCTTCCAGCACGAACGGCAATCGAATCGTCCAATTGGAAGCGCCGACCAATCGCATGATCTCGGTCTCGTTCTTACGCGAGGCGGCGCTCATACGAATCGTGGTGCCGGTCAGCATGATGGCCACCACTATCATCACGGCCGCAAGCACCATGGTCACCGCGGTGGCGCGGTTCAGTACGGAGAACACCGGATCGAAGATCTTGCGCTGATCCTGCACTTCCTCCACGCCGGTTCGCCCGTTGAGGATTTCGGAAACGACCTGATACTTGGTCGGATCGCTCAGTTTCAGCCGTAGGGAGGCTTGCATATCGGAGGCGGTCAACGTACGGCCCTGATAGGTACCTGTGGGGTATTGCTTGAGGAAGGTGTTCTTGTAGAAGTCCTCACGACTCACATAGGTGATCTTGGAAACGACCTTGCCTGCTTCCTGATGGATCAGGTTCTCGAGATCGACGATCTCCTGATCGGTCGGTGCCGTGCCGGCGGCACAGGATGCGGCCTGGCTGGTGCCATCCGGGCAGAGCCACACCACGACCTCCACCTTGTCGTACCACTCGCCCTTCGCCTCGGTGACCTGCACCTGCATGAGGGCCGAAGCACCGATGAACAGGAAGGAGATGAAGGTGACCAGCATCACGGAGATGATCATCGACACGTTGCGGGTCAGGCTGGTCCAGGTTTCGGAAAGAATGAAGCGCAGGCGCATCAGTCGTCCTCCTTGTGTACTTCTTCCGCCTCTTGGGCGGCATCGCCGGATGGAGCGGGCGGTGCCGGAGGATTCAGGGTCTCGTTCTCTCCCGGTGTTTCGGCTGCCGTGGCAGTCTCGGTCGTTGCGGTCACCTCGGATTCCGCAGACGTCTCGGATTTTACCGACGTCGGCGGTGCGGGAGGCTCGCTCACGGCTTCGGCCTGCCCTTCAGACCCGTCGATATCGTCAAGCTTGAGACCCTTGCCCCAGGTCATGGTGTCTTCCGGAGAGGCGAAGGCATCGCCATATCGTCCGGTACGTCCGGAATGCACGGAGTTGGCCAGTCGGGCGATGCCTTCGTCCCCTGCCCCGGAACTCAGCGTCTGTGTGATGGCGTCGACGGCATTCGCCGCGGTCTCGACGCGGGTCTCGCCTTCCACATCCACCTGCGAACCGGTTTCGATGGCATTGGGGGCGCGATACCGCTGGTCCTTATCGGACGTGCCCAACGCCTGATGCGATTTGGATTCGACTTCGGCGTCCGGGAAGTACAGCGCGGAATCGTACGATCCCTGCTGTTCATCGCGCACGATTTTCCCGGTATGCAGTTCGACCACGCGTTTGCGCATGGAGTTGACGATCTCTTCGTTGTGCGTGGCCATCACGATGGTGGTGCCGGTACGGTTGATGGCGTCCAGCACCTCCATGATGCCCAGCGACGTAGTCGGGTCGAGATTGCCGGTAGGCTCGTCGGCAAGCAGAATCTGCGGATGGTTCACATAGGCGCGTGCGATGGCTACACGCTGGGCCTCACCGCCGGAAAGCTCATGCGGATAGCTGTTCTCTTTACCGGTCAGACCGACCGTCTCCAGCACTTTCGGCACCAGCGACTTGATGGTGGACCGGCTTGTGCCGATCACCTCCAACGCGAAGGCGACGTTCTCCCACACCGTCTTGTTGTTCAGCAGTTTGTAATCCTGGAAGATGAAGCCGATGGTACGACGGTAGAACGGGACCTGACGTGGGGCCAGCCGTCTCAGATCGTTGCCGGCGACGCGGATCTCGCCATCCGTGGCTTCCTCTTCACGAAGCAGCAGGCTCAGCAGCGTGGTTTTGCCGGAGCCGGATGCGCCCACCAAAAAGACGAAATCGCCTCGATTGATGGAGAGGTTGATATCATCCAATGCCGGACGCGTGCCCTTCGGATAGACTTTGCTTACGTGATCGAGCGAGATCAGCGCCATCGTGGTTCCCCTTTGCGTTACGCTTCTGCCTCTTCGGCCGCGGCACGGCGCTGTTCATGACGCCAACGGATGCCGGCCTCGATGAATGCGTCGATGTCGCCGTCGAACACGGCCTGGGTCTGGGAGGTTTCGTAGCCGGTGCGCAGATCCTTGACCATCTGGTATGGGTGCAGCACGTAGGAACGCATCTGATCACCCCAGCTGGCCTTGATGTCGCCGGCGAGTTCCTTCTTCTTCTTGGCTTCCTCTTCGTGACGCAGCACCAGCAGTCGGGACTGCAGCACGGCCATGGCGGCGGCGCGGTTCTGAATCTGCGAACGCTCGTCCTGCATGGTCACGACGATGCCGGTCGGAATGTGGGTGATGCGCACCGCGGAATACGTGGTGTTCACGCCCTGGCCGCCCGGGCCGGAAGAGCAATACGTGTCGACGCGGATTTCGGAATCCGGCACGTCGATATGATCGGTGGCCTCGACCAGAGGCACCACTTCCACGGCGGCGAAGCTGGTCTGGCGGCGGCCCTGGTTGTCGAACG
>OBUW01000481.1_pt1 | contig 21013 bp, 13 predicted proteins | sample 1475761 | NCBI WGS metagenome assembly OBUW01 (sample SAMEA2579908, study PRJEB22360) | human gut metagenome | biome: human gut; feature: human-associated habitat; material: faeces | place: Denmark | collected 2008/2010
AACATTGAAACATGACCTAAAATCGGTTGTATATCTTTTTCTATTTCTATTTCTATTTCTGACATACTAGAATCATCATTAATAGATACAGTATATACATCACCGAATTTATCAGCAACAATTGCACGTTGTCCTTGTGAATCAATAGTAATTGAACTTGGTCGTTTTGGGATTGGTTGACGTTTAATTAATTTCAAACAATTAATTGAATTATTAAAATCTATTTTGAAAATTAATATTGATTTATCAGAATCTGTCGATGCAATAATATGTTGTTCATCAGGGGTAAGTATTAAATATCTAAGATGATTATGAATTTGTTGAGTTGAAATTTGTCTACCAGTACGTTTTTCAATTTGAATTTTTGGATGATTTGATTCAGTGGTATCTTGCCATTCACCTACTTTAATATCATCATCTCCTCCACCTTTGGAAATATCAAAAACTTGTAAATAATTTTTCACAATGGCAAAAATATGAGTACCTTTCTTATTTGTAATTAATATTTGAAATGGATGTTTCATGGGGGTCGATATGTGGTTAACTGTTAAAAGAATGCTCATCGATTGTAAATTTTTCAAAAAATTTTTTTTCTTTTTTTAGTCTACAACTTCTTCTTCTCACGGCAACTTGTGGTGGTTAGTTAGTTAGTTAGTTAGTTGCTTAGTTGGTTGTTTCTCATATATTAAAATCTATAAATACTATACACTATTTCTTTCCAAATCCCCAACCAATTGTCCAAGTAGATAATCGTTTCCCTATAGTTTCAGTACTAGCAGTAGTTGTAGGAGTAGTTGATTTAGATGTTGTTGGGGTAATGGATTTAGGTGTTTTAGGTGTTGATGGTATTATTGGCGATGATGGTGTCCCCATAGATTTATCTTCAGTTAAAGGTACAACTTTTTCAAACCCAGCTACAAGTTCATCAACAGTATCTTCATTCTCATTATTGTATTCATCATCATCATCATCTTCTTCTTCTTCTTCTTTGTCTTTGTCTTCGTCTTTGTCTTCGTCTTGATCATCATCTTCAATAAACTTGTGAGCTTTTATAGTTTGATCATTCATGGATGATGTATTGGTGATGGCTGTAGTTTTTGCCTTAAAACTATTGAAAAAATTGGAAATATTCTTATTAATAGAATAAGGTTCATCTTTTAAATCAAGGGCAGTATGTTTTGGTTCAATAAAATTGAAAATAAATTCATCGGCCATCATATTCCATATTTTGAAATTTTGGGTTTTTTTCCATGATTCAATAAATTTCATATTAAATTCAGTTATATGACTAGCTTCATTAAATCCTGGTGGTGGTTGTCCGAATCTTTCTGAATATTGATTATATCTCATGGTAGATATTAATGAATTCAAATAATCTTCAAATTTGTATCGTATATAATCATCACTACCAATAAAATCATCATGTTTAGTAGTGGTTTGATCACAATTGACTAAATGATGAATAAATTTTTTATCTAGTGCACTCAATTGTAAATCTTCTGTTGCATACAAGTTTTTCGGATATGTGACTTCATTAGTATCTAAATTAATTAGTACATCTATTCCGTATGAAGTAGCTTGATTGACAAATAAAAGATTAGAACATCCAATCATAAAGCTGTTCACTGCCAATTCATCCAATTGTTGTAACGGTAAATACGGATTCCAAAATGAATTCTTAGTGTTGAATATCTGTAATGGCAATCCAAAAAATCGCAACATTGATACTCTATTAGTTGTATTTAGTGATTGTGGTTTTGATAAAGGTCCATTAGTCTCAGCATAATCTATAAGAGGACATCCAGAATCATCAAGATTATTAATCAAATTTGGCATTAATGATAACATATTGTTTTGAAATTGTGTGAGTGCTTCAAGATTGTTATTTGAATATATAAGTACCTTCTTTTCTAATAATAAACTTTTGAAAATAATTAAAAATCTCGATCTAAATTTCGCTACTGTCGATTTCAAATTTAAATTGACATAATTTTCTTCTTCTTGCTCCAATTCAGTATGCATTTCATTATCAACAAGTTTAAATTGACCATTTAAATTTTCAAATAAATTATCCAAAATTTCAAAATTATCAAAAGTTTCTTGTTGAAAATAACTTTTAGCTATTATCGATAATTTATCTTTGATTTTGGTGAAAATAGGTTGCTTTCGTGTAATAACAACAATAGCTTTTTGAACAATAGATCGAGTGATATCTTTATTCCGTTCTCTTTCTTCTTCTGTCAAATCACTAGTTTTAACTTGTCTTACACATGAACATCCAAATAATGTTTTCAAATGTCGAGGATCTCCTTTAAAGTTGTTGACATCATTGAAATCATCAATTGATTGTTTTTGATCAAAATCATAAACTAAATTGAAATTTGAAAATGTTTCTTCAAATAAATGTGATCCATCAGGAAGGGCTTGAAATGGAATATTTTTAAATAAACCTTGTTTATAATCAGGATGATAATTCGATTTCCACCATTGAATTTCTGGACCTCTTTGATGATGGAAATCTACTAAACAAATGGCAAATATCATATCATCATATTGAGATTGACTAGCACGTTTGGAAGAATTCCTTGTTGTAGTGGAGGTGATGGGGAGGTTCTTAATTTGAATAGATTTACGTTTTGAAGAATTTGAAGAATCCGATTTCCTTCGTTGTGAATCAAACAGTTGTCGTTTCGACAGATGTGAAGAGTGGGAATCTGTTGTCAGTAGTTCTTCGTCAATTGATTTCTTGATTTCAGACAGCTTACTATTGATATTATTATCCAGCGTCAATTTTTTAATTGAAGATATCGAGTTGTGTCTATCTTCAGAGTGTGTGCTGGCATTTCTCCCTAATCTAATTGGTCGACAATGAAACTCTTCATTAGTGGGCAAACTTCCCTTTCTGCTTGGTGAATCAAATGAAGGAGTGGTAGGAGTACCACTAGGACTATTTGACGAATTTGATATGATGGAATTTCTGTTACGTTGTTTAGTTAATCGAAGTGGTCGTAAATCACATCCTGATGATCCAAAACTTTGACGTTTCTGCAGTTTCTGTGGTGTTGATATAAACAGGGATTCTGATTCCATTAATGAATTATCTGAACTCATTTTTAATATGACAATAATTAACAAAGAGTGATAGTGATTCCTTGTAATGATTGGAGTCAATTAGAAACCAAGGAAGGAAGGAAGGAAGAAAGAAAAAGATTAAACAAATATCCGGTAAAAAAAAAGAGTTAAAACCTCTTTGTTGGCAATAAACGAAATTGAATTGAGTAAATGGTGTTCTTTGTCGTTGTTCTTTGTCGTTGTTGTCGTTGTCTGTGAATGTATGTAATGTAAGTATGTAATGTAAGTATGTAAAGAAGAAAATGTATTGTTAAGAAATTTTTAATTCGTGTCTTTGTAACTAAAATAAAAATGTATGAGTGCAGTTTTCTCTCTCAAATACCCAAGAAAGAAAAAGAAATTGGTTTCACTAAATTAAAATTTTTCTTACTTTTACTTACACTTACAATACGTCTTAAACTTGAAACTTTTCCTTTTTCAATTTTGTAAGGAAACAAATAGAGATCAAGGAGCAAACTGGCCATCAATAAACCCTATTTAATAATATGTGTAAGTGTGTAAATTAATGTAGCTCGAGTATTGATCTTAATTTTATCTGTGTGTGTGTGTGTGTACCCACGCACAATTTTTGTTATAGACGAAAACTAAAAATGGACTAAGTAGTTCCTTCCTATCTCCCTCTAGTCAAATACTGATTAGTCATGGTTTGTAGTTGAAGGATATGCTTACATAATTCATATACCACCACAATCACACTAACAATTTCTCGTCAGGTACAGCAACAACTATTAATTGTTTACTTGTTTTGTTTGAGATTTAGCATATTTTTTTTTTGGTTATGTTCCCTTATGCCAACCCTACCATTTCATGTTAAAAAGTAATTAGTATTATAAATAAGGGACTGTGCGTTTAACCCACTTTTAAAACATAATAATAGTAATAGTAGTGGTAGGTAATACTACATTAATTTTATAATTTCAAGTGTTCATTCATTCAATAACCAATTTACGAATGAATGCAAAAAAATTTGTTACGTAATATATCATACGAATTTGATTTATCTCCTTTCCCCAATCTAAAAAAACTAATAATAAAATTGATAATTGCTTGTTTACTATAATGTAGTCAAGCTATTCGAGTTGAATATTAATTATCAAAAGTAATAGTATTGGACTTGAAGGTAAATACGAATGAATTGAAAAGAATTAATGACACTATTGTTTAACTGGGTCCACTCCAATTTCAGTTTTTTATTAGCCTTCACCAGATTTTCTTCGTAGTTTAAGTTGAATATTATCATCCATCTTATCTTTTTACCATTTAATAGAACTACCACCCCCCTTCCTCCCTCCTGGTAATTTACCTATAGAAACAACTATAAATAGTTTACAAGATTTCCCACCAATCTTTTCTTGACTTTGATTCTGTTTCTGTTTCTTTTTTTTTTTTGGCCCTATCTTTCATTCGTTGACGTCTATTTGATATTTGCTGATCCTTTAAATATGTTATTGCCAGAAAGTATTAATTCCCAGAATTTAGTTAAAAGAATTGTGTATTATAGTTCTTATGATGATTATTCCGGTTGGTGGAAATGGAGATGGTTATTATGGTTATTGTTATTGATTCCTATTTTTCTTACCATCTTTTTAATAGCAAGAAGAGGAAGACAAAATAAAGTGGTGGCTTATAATAATCCTCCTGATCCACAAGCAAATGAGGCTTATTACAATAATAATCAATATCAAGGAGGGTATAATAATGATTTACCCCAACAAGCTACTCCAGGATATGGTACCACAAATTATCCTGAAACTTCGCAGCCAGGATATAATCTTCAACAACAACTGGGAGATTATAATTCTGGTGAAATTTCCAGACCGGAAGGTCCACCCCAGGCACATACAAAATCTTATTAGACATTTTTTTAAGAAGCTTTGACACTGTGGGTATTTGCTTTTCTTATTTTTATATGAAGTATAGGATCTGTTTTATGTTGACAGATACAATATACACTCTATTATTATTGTATTTCTTCAAGTTATGTAGTCGAGGTTTTCAAAAATTATGACATAGATAATGCATGGTTACTCAATAAGCTACAAGTATTTTACAAACAATCTGCTAGCAGGAGTCTACCAATTTTGAATATCAGCTTTACTTGGTAATAATATTACTTTTCTTTTATCTTCTTGTAGTAATTTACTGACTCGTCATTGTTGACACTATGAATGGTACGGATAAAAATAAGTACATCCAATAGGAAACACCTTTCCACTGAGTTTGTATATAGTTAACGATATTCCTTAGCAAGTACTGTTGTTTTGGCATAGCTACCGGTATTGTGTCCTCAAATTCATTGTTGTGTCAGGGATCCGGAATAATCACCAATAACAAGAAGCGTGGGACCAGAATTGATACGGGGATATAATTAATGATTATACCTCTGGCATGAAATTTAGAATCACAACCATACTTTCAAACTCTCTTCCCTTTGTTAGAAATGATATGTTGTTGTTGGGATGGCGTATTGGTTTGAGTAAAGTGAATAAAATTAAACATGGTTGCAAATGAACCGCAAACTTGCAAAGATTACATAAAAGCCATTTCAATTTTTTTGGCCATTGGACACACACACACGCCCACCACCGATTCCTGCTTTCCATTCCCATTCCCACTCCATCTCTCTCTCGCTCAATTCGACCTTATCCCTAAAGTGTTGGCTTTGCTTGTTTCTTTTCTATTTAAATTGATCTTGCAGTAAATCATATAACTGAATTTACTTCTTTGTTCATAGTTTATAAATACCTAGCAAATAGTATTTAACTAGGATCATGTCACGTGACATACATTGAAATTTAGCAACAGTCCATTTGTCCACAATAATACAATTGCTCAAATAGTTGATTGCTTAATTGCTCTTTACTACAATTTAATCAACTTATGAGATGTTGGCCAGTTTTTTAGAATTCTGATGATAGGGTTAGCGGTGGTGGTAAATACAATAGAAATGGGAATCAATGACACAACTATTGAAAAAAAAACTGTGCCACCTTAATTCTAATTCCCAATTCCCAATTCTCAATTCTCAATCCCAATTTATTTTTCTTAGCCTCGCCATGGATTCTTTCTCCATAGTTAATAATTGAAGATTTCCTGCACATAGATACTAACTGTGACTAAAATAGCATCATTTAACAAAGCAAAATAAATAATCTTGGTATTCTTTATTATTATATATTTATTGATGAAATTCACCAATCTTCTCTCCATATTTTCTTCTTCTTCTTCCTTTTTTTATTACTTGACATCTGTTTGTGTTTAAATATGTTATTGCCAGAGAGCATTGATACCCAAAGTTTAATTAAAAGAATTGTCTACTATAACAATTATGACCGTTCGGGTTGGTGGAGATGGAGATGGTTATTATGGTTATTAATATTAATTCCAATTTTTGCCATGATATTTTTATTATCAAGAAGAAGAAGGCAGAATAAAGTAGTAGCTTATAACAATCCTGGTCCACAACCAAATGGAGCTTACTATAATAACAATAATCAATATCAAGGAGGGTATCAAGGAGGGTATCAAGGAAATAACGATTTACCACCACAGGCTACTCCAGGATATATCCCTCCTGCTTATCCTGAAACTTCACAACAACAAGGATCATATGGTGGTGGTTATAGTTCTCAACAACAAAATGGTTATAATCCTCAACAACAAAATGGTTATAATCCTCAACAACAACAACAACAACTGGGAACTTATAATTCTGAAGAATTTTCTAGACCCGAGGGTCCACCCCCGGCACATACTAAAGGTTATTAGACTTTAAAGATGTTTTTGACATTGTGGATTTTAAATATTATTATATTCTATTATTATTATTATTTGTATTGAATATATAATTGTTTACGTTTGAAAGGTAGATGAAGAATGCGTGTTTGTTTTAAACTATGTAAATGGGCACTCGTAATTGTAAAAAGACCGTTAGGTATGTTAAACATCATGATAAGTAAGTTCAAGTTAGTCTTAAGTTGTTCATTCTTAACACAATTTGAAGAAGTGTATGCTTTGTAAAAGCTTATGGACTCTGTTGGCAATATTGGCAGGGCATTTGATACGATGTTCTCCACTTTTATTTCTCAAGTCAACTCTTCTAATATTGATGGACTAAAACAAGCTTTGTGAGTTGATAGGTGAGCGGATAATGTTATTATACAATATAAGCTCTACTTGGTATAGAATTCACTTCTCTTTTCTCCTTGTTGATTATCTAATGATTTTCTTATAAATGATTAGAAAAGATCAGGGCATACAATAGAAAACATCATCTCCATAAGTTTGAATGTGCCAAATTTTTGGTATATCAGGCTTCACTTGTGTTGTAAAATGGTCATCTTTTTAGGGACCTTTTGTAGTGCCCACAGTACTGGAATCAAATCACCGACAACAAACAAGCGTGAGGCCAAAATTGAATCTAGATATATAATCAATGGGTAAGAATATCCATATCCTCCACATAAAATATTACAAATCCGCTGCACATTCTAAATTTTCTTTTCCTTGTTAGAAACTATATTCATGGCATAGGAAGTGATATGGTGTTAGAAAAATGTGTATTGACAAGTGTGATGTGGAAAAAAGGAACGTGGTTGCAAATGAACTGCAAACTTTTCCTAATATTTCAAGGAGATCAATTTTTCGGACATTAGACACACTCCATACACACACAGAGATTGCCTTCCTCCATTATCCACCGCCTTCAGGTCGTTGGCCCAACTTTTTCATCTTTACAATACAAATTCTTAACTGAGATTTAATTCCCTTTTTGGTTGTTATTTTTCATTCTTGACATAAAGCTATAAAAGACCTAAAAAAAAAATATAGTAACTATTAATTACTTTTCTTCGGTGCTTCACTTACAATTGACCAGATTCTTCAATGACAATCTTCTTAGAAGTAGCACCGCTGCCAGAACCAAAAGATTCAATCTTTTTAACAATGTCTAAACCATCAGTGACTTCACCGAAAACAACGTGTTTACCATCCAACCATGGGCATGGAACGGTGGTAATGAAGAATTGGGAACCATTGGTGTTTGGACCAGCATTGGCCATAGACAACAAACCTGGTCTGTCATGTCTCTTGACAAAGTTTTCATCAGCAAATTTGGTACCGTAAATACTTTTACCACCAGTACCGTTAAAGTTGGTGAAATCACCACCTTGAAGCATGAATTGTGGGATGACTCTGTGGAAAATAGAACCTTTGTAACCAAAACCTTTTTCACCAGTACATAAAGCTCTGAAATTTTCAGCAGTCTTTGGAACGACATCATCGTACAATTTGAAGGTGATCTTTCCTAATTTTTGACCATCAGCGGAGACATCAAAGTAAACGGTAGACATTTTTATTGGGGGTGTTCTTGGTAGTAATTGAGTTATTCGAAGTAACAATTGAACTTAGAAAAGAAGAAAAGAAGGAAAGAAAGGAAAGAGGAAAAGGAAGAAGATTTTAAATGTCCAAAATATATATGAAATTTTTTTTTTTCGTTCGTTCCTTCGTTCGTTGAGTTTTCATAGTGTGTGTCTTCCATTGTTAATTAGCTGTTTAGAGATTTTGTCGGACAACAACATACGTCGTTTTTCAACTTAAGGGGGGGGGTGGTGGAATGAGACAGCAGCAAAGAACGCACGCACACACAGGTCGTGTAAATCTGCCAAATAGAACGTGCTGGAACATTGTATAAAAAAAGTAGTGTCTGAACAGAATTGGTCTTTTTCAACATTACCTCATTGTGTGTGTGTGTGTGTCTGACCCTATTGATGAATTGTGGGGGTGTTGAATTTAAATGTAAACGTAAATCTAGAATTAATGGGAATTATATTACATCAGATCTTAATTGCTATAGTTTCTTTACTGAGCACTGCCATGAAAAAGCTTTTTCTAACCAAAAGGTTATGTTAATTTTGTGGAGAAGAGATTTTGATATTGTATTATAAGCTCTACGTCATTGAAACATGTCACACATCACTAACTCTTGTAAACTTGTAAATTTTCGTCAATTCTTGAAATTACAACTCTATTCTTCTAGTTGGATCAACCAATTGTCTAATTGACAGGAATTGTCGTCAAGTTGACGTGGTTTTAGACCTAACTTTATTAGGTGGAGTAAAATTGAAATGGTGCGCCGGATATTACCGAGAAGCCACACCCTCCCTCCCTCCAGTCTCTACAACCAAGATAAGACGAACAGCCAAAAAAACAAAAAAATATCGATGCTATTTACCAACCCTCTTTCTTCAATTATCTATACTCCTCGATGTCATTTAAAGAAGGTTCCAAGTTCCCAGCAGGTGTTGAATTCTCCTATATTCCAATTCAATTGGATGATTTAGAATTAATTAACCCTTTGAAATGTGATGTTGCCAGTCAATTAAAACTCGACAATTTATTAACCAAATTATCCACTACTGATACTCCTAATTTATTAATTGTTTCTGTTCCTGGTGCATTTACTCCAACATGTACTGAATCTCATCTTCCCCCTTATTTAGAAAACTTGGCCAAATTACATGACAAAAAAATCGGTGCTATTGTTGTTCTTGCCACAAATGATCAATTTGTTGTTAATGCCTGGGGTAAAGTTTTAATTAAAGCCTATGTGAAAACTTCTGGTAAATTCCCTGAAGTTATGTTTGCTAGTGATGGTGGATTTAGTGAGAAATATGGCTTAGCTGGTGATAGAGGTGGAATTATTAGAAATAAAAGATATGCTGCTGTTATCGATTCTAAAACTAAAGATGTGGTATATTTGGGAGTGGAAACTGAAAAAGGTGTACAAAGTTCTGGAATTGATGCTGTTTTAGCCAAGTTATAAAGAAATTGCATTCAATAGTGTGTGATAAGTATAATATGAAATTAATATAAAGAATGATATTGTTTTAGAAGTATTGCTGTATCTAAATCAAAGTACAAACTGTTGATGATCTTCACAGACCAGGCCAAAACTTACTTTATTAGTATCTGAAGTTACGCATTTCGTTACATTCTCTAAACTTTAAGCTTAAAACGAATTGGTTGTAGGTTTATATTGCCCCCCTCCCCCCTTGCCCCCTGCTAACCCCCTCTTCGTAGCGGGTTGGTATTAAGCTTGGCTAACCCACAACAACAACAAAAAAAAAAATTCAATGTAGTACACTAAAATTACTAATCACAACTTGATAACTTTCTATATTCAACACTATAAATCTAAGTTCTGTTATTCATCAATTGCTTTTGATAGTAACTTTAAGATGATGACACAATCAAGAATATCAAACTTAGCTAAACCAATATTAGCATTTCTATTTATTTTAACACTTTATTCCATCCTATTTAGAAAATCCGACGATGGTGCAGATAAAATACTAGAACCCCATGGCTATGCTGTTGATAATGAAGAAGATCCTTTATTTTTAAAACAACAATTCATGCAACATGGATTATCCAACAACAACAACAACAAAAAGGCTGGTGGGAAAGATGCAAACACCAATAAACTTCAACCCGATAAGGCTATAGTTATTGATAAGACTTTTCTTGATCAAATGGATAAAAAAACTCATAAATGTCCTGATTACGTGGTGTATTCTCAAAAACGACATCCTCCATTTTCAATTGGTCGATTCAAATATCCTTATATGAGACCAGCACCTAAATGTCGTACATTTGTATCAACAGCAGTAGAATCAGTGATTGAAGATTTGAAATCTAAAATAGAAGATCCTGATTTGGCAAGATTATTAGAAAATTGTTTACCCAATACCTTAGATACAACGATTTTATGGCATCAACCAAAAATTAAAACTGCTAGACAAGATGCATTATTGCCTCAATCATTTATTGTCACGGGTGATATTCATGCTGAATGGTTAAGAGATGCCGCTAGACAATTATCAGTATATCAACCTATGGTTAGATTTGATCCTAAATTAAAAGAATTGATTTTGGGAGCAATCAACACTCAGGCTTATTACATAATCAATTCTCCTTATTGTAATGCATTTCATCCGCCACCTGGATCTGGAGTTAAACGTGGGGATACAGCATTTGATCAAGTTCATCCTAAACCTGATTGGAAACAAGTGTTTGAATGTAAATATGAATTAGATTCTTTGGCATCATTTTTAACTTTAACTAATGAATATTACGAAAATTCGAAAGGTGATACTTCATTCATTAATAGTTCTTGGTTAAAAGCATTTGAAAAAGTTTTAATTATATTACATAGAGAAAGTGTACCATCATTTGATCAAGAAACAGGACAAATGTTACCATTTTATTATTCATTCCAAAGAAATACCAACATTGGTTCAGAAACTTTACCTTTGGGAGGAGTTGGGAATCCAGTCAATTATGGTACTGGACTTATTAGAAGTGCATTTAGACCAAGTGATGATGCAACTATATTACAATTTTTCATACCAGCAAACATTCATATGTTGACGGAATTAAAACGTGCCAGAAATACTTATTTAACTAATGAAAATATTGCTAGAGATACCATGTTAGTAGAAACTGCCGATACATTTATTAATGCCTTATCTACTGGTATTGAAAAATATGGGATTGTCAATCACCCCATTTATGGTAAAGTTTATGCTTATGAAGTAGATGGATATGGTAGTGCAACATTTATGGATGATGCCAATATACCATCGTTATTATCAATCCCCGATCTTGGATATACAAAAATTGATGATGAAATTTATCAAAACACTAGAAAAATGATTCTTTCGAAACAGGGGAATCCATACTATTTGAAAGGTCATTTTTTCGAAGGGATTGGAGGACCTCATATTGGTATTAGAAATGCTTGGCCAATGTCATTACTTATGAGAATTAGAACTACTGATGATGATGATGAAATTATACTGAGTTTGGAAATGATCATGCGAACGACTGCTAATTTAGGGTTGATGCATGAGAGTGTCAATGTTAATTCAAGACAAGGGAGAGATTATACTAGATCTTGGTTTGCTTGGTGTAATTCAGAATTTGGTAAAACAATCTTACATTTGGCCAAGAATAAACCCCATTTAATATTTAAAAAAGAATGGCAAAATGTGCCGTATGATATTGAAAGTGTATTAAGTCAATTTATATAAAAACAATATTTAGATTTTATTGGGTTCTATTGATGTAATTGGCAATATTTTCTGCAGTTTTGGAAGAAGCAGGTTTTGCTGTTGATTCAAATGCTTGTTGATAACGAGATTGTAAATCAGCATCGGTTCTAGAGTTGACCTCTGATTGACGATCTTCAGGGAATGTATACTCTCTTTCTGGTTCATCTTCATCTCGTAAAACTTCACCTTGTATTTCGTCATCAATTTCGTTATCGTCCTCTTCATAATCAGACAAGACTTCACTATCTTTTTTGGTGTGATCACCTTTGGTATCTTTCATTTTCATATCTTTCATTAATTTATTCAAAGATTTTGTTTGTCTTTTCTTTTCATCTTCTTCCTTTTGTTTCAAAATTCTTTCTCTTTCTGCCTTGTAAAATTCATTATATTCATCAACTTTATTGTCAACGGCTTCCATAAATTTATCAAACCCTTGACCAGTATATGAACTCACTCCAACAACATCCAAATTTGAATAAAATTCTTCCAACATCAATGACATTGAATTGATCAATGAACTCATATATCCACTACCTTGTTCATTATTTAAATCTTTATCCTTCTGTATAGCCATTTGGAAACTTTCAAAATCTGTCATCCATTCTTTAGCAAAATCATCCTTAGTTACATCAGTCTTATTAAACACCACAATTATGGGTAATTTAGTTTTATATAATATAGAACAAGCATACAACATATTTGACATAAAAGTAGTAGGACTAGTATTTCTTGGTGTATCAACGATATAAGCAATCACCGTGGGGAATTCACTAGCAAATGATTCAGTTATGATTGAACCACTAGCACTCCATATAAAACATTCAATTTGTCCTGGAGTATCAATAACAACATTATTTATTTTATCTTGCTTTTTATCAATCAATTTTATAACTTGATCAATCTTGGTGGAAAATAAATTTAATGATGTTACAATAGCTCCATTTGGTCCTAAATTGTATTGTTCCATGACTTTTTTATATTTTACTGAATCTCTAATATCGATATTTGCTCCAAATGGAATTTTCAATACTGCTGGATCCAAATTTATTAAATATGGTGGCGTTTTCTTAGAATGCAAATGAGAATTTAATCTTTGTACAAAAGTGGTTTTACCACTTCCGGCCATTCCAATACATATAATCGTAGGTGGTGGTGTTGGCATTGTATGATGGTTTGTTGTGTATAATATTGGTGATGGTTTTAAATCGAAGAGAAGAAGGGAATGATTAATTTTGTATTTTTTTTTTTTCGGTTCTGCGATGTTCTGTTCTCATACATTGGAAGGTTACAGAGAGTACGATGGTGATGGTGATGATGATTACTAATGATACACAATATTTAAGTAAACTAAATTTATGCACTATATCTTTCTAAAAATCTATCTACAATACCGTTAAACACTGATTCTTGTGACAAGATTTGAATATTTTCTGCTTCAGCTTTAAAAACTTTTTCAGCTTTTGGTGCCCCTGGTCCACTCAAATTAGGCATTTGTTGTTGTTGAGTTTGTTGAGCTTGTTGTTGCATCAATTCTTCAGCTTCACTTGATCCCATTAATAATGAATAAATCGGTTTTAATCCAAACAAATTCACAAAATACCAAGAAATTGCTGAAACATAACGAACATTTAAATCTGGTGTCATGACCCCATTTTGTAACATACTTTTAAATCCATCAGTTAATGGGAATGGCAATTTCATAATGACAAATCCAGCAAAAAAATAATTAACCCAACCCATTATTAATGTTTGAGGGATATAATTCATTAAATTACCTTTTGCCATTTGCATGAGTGCTTCATTTGAACTTGGGTCATTGAATGCAGCAAGTGGATCATTGTCATTATTTTCACTTGGTGATTTAGCATGGAATTCAGTTGAATTCAATTTTTCAATGAAATATTTCTTTCTAATTTCAAAATCTTCTGGTGATAATACGGAATTATTTTCACGGAAACATCTAGCACGATGTAAAAATTGACTGTAGGCATTGATCTTGTTAGTAAAAAAAAAAATATTCAGAAAAATGCTTGTGATTCAGCATTATCACTATCACAAAAAACTTCTAAACATACCTCTCACGTAAATTCTTGTAGTTTTCCAATTTTGGTTGTGGTTGGAGTAAATATGTTATATTAGATCTGAGAAGTCCCACCAATACCATTGCAACAGAAATGGGTAATAAAACCCAATACTTCAATTGAGGATCTAGTAATAAATCTGGGGTAATCATAAGTATGGGAATATACGGTTTGAGCTGGGTCTAGTTGTTAACTATACTATGGTTCAACCAGTCAATTGTTGTAGAAATTGGAGTAGAATGAAATTTGTATGAGGTTTCAATTTTTGGGCGACAACCAGACAATCGGCATACAAAACTTTTTGGTTGGAACACGCTTTAACATGAATAACCTAGAAATCGATTTACAAGTTCTAAGACATGTATTCTGGTAAGTAGCTAGTCAGGATAAAAGCAGCTAGTAGTGTAAACTAGTACTTGCTGTGGGTATTTGATTTATTAAAGAGAATATTATAGTTTAGTATAATATGGTTGTTAGCTATGTCTTTTTTTAAAGCCAAATATTGTGCCAAATTAATTGAAAAATATTACTCATATATAACACATATTGTTTAACCACAATCAATAGATATGAAATTCAGTTGCCTTTGCAGACTATACACCCCTTATAAAGGTAGAATTACTGCAATACAAATGGTATTGAGGAAGGGGGAGGAAGGGGAAGGGGATACTACTAAAACTATAGTGGTAGCGTCTTGACATGGTGGAGTTCACACGACCAGTTTGTGATTTACTCTGGCTAACAATTTTTTTCTTGCCTTGTGTTCATAATAACCACTGGTCTATCCATCAGATTATACATATATATCCATACATATCTATTCAACTATAGAGATTTCACTGAAATGGGTTGGTTTGGAGGAGGCAGCGGTAGCAGCAGTACACCTCCATCTAAAGTATCAATTGTAACAGAATATAAACCGGAAGAAAAAACTCAACAATATCTTGAAGATTTACCACCAAAATTTGAAGATTCAGAACCAATACCTGAAAGACAAGCCACATTAATGGATGCTGCTCAACGGATCAAACTCTCGGATTTTACAGTGGACAGATTTATAAGTATGCCATGTTTTAGAGAGGCCATGATTACAGGATTCCAAGCCATGGGTGTATTAGGAGTAGTTACATTTTTGATCCACAAGAATGTTCAAAAAACTATGAATTGGTCTGTTGGTGGTTTTTTTTTAGGTAATATTATTGGATGGGAACAATGCCGATCTTTAAGAAGGAAATCATTTCAAATGATAGAGAAAGCTCAACAAGAAAGAGATGAAAAGAATAAAAAGAAATGGGCAGAAATGCAACAGAGTGATGATGAAGATTTAAAGAAGTTTCAAGAATTCAATAGTAGGAAATAACTCCCAAAAGATAATACAGTTCCATTCTTGTAAATAGGTTCCAAAACAGTTCAAAGGGGAAGTGTGATAAACTGAACAATTTTCTTTTTGATTGGTTGATGAGTTTCCTAGAGGTTTGTCTGATTTCCAGAAAACTAAATAGATTACGAAATGATGCTTTTTAGTTAAATCAATATAAACAATCTTAATTATTAACAGTGTACATTAATTTTGGTAGACCAAGTATAACCACTGTAGATGTTATTGAAATTGTTTAACATGCAATCATGTGATAAAAATAATGAAGGAGTAAGTTCAAAATTCAAACTGCTTTTTAAAATGCAAAAGAAGTAAAAATGTAGTCATTTACTTTAATTGGTTTGTAGTTTATAAGTCCAAGTCTATGTATTGATTCAAATAGTTTCTGCATGATGGGAAGGAATAGGTAATCAGTGAGTGTGAGATGATGAAGTTCGTTTGAGCCTCGGCAGATATTTCTTCCTCCCCCCACCTCCCCCACCACCTTTCAAACAAATTGATCGGAACGAAATTTTTCATCCACCGCCCACAGAACAAAAAAAATTTCCTATCTGTTCTCCACATTCTTCTTCTTACAAACCTATGTTCATTACAAGTACTTATTAATCAAATGGATAATCATAAAGCTAGAATATCTTATAAGACATTAAAGTCTAATTTGGTTAATTTACCATCTAGTTTAACCAATTTATTATTCACCGCCAACATTCAAGTTCAAGATGTGATAATAGAAATGGTTACCACCACTTCAAATGGTAATAAAAAGAACTCTACCACCACTAAACACTATGCTGGTTGGTCTGGAATGTCATCTTCTGATATTTCTAATTTAGAAATAGATCCAGTATTTGCTCAATCATTAAATCTTATTGATAAAACCCCTATCATAGTCAATTTAAAACTTGGGAATTATGAATCAACTAATATCAATTTAGAACCATTAACAAGTTCTGATTGGGAATTAGTAGAATTACATGCTCAATCAATTGAAGATAAATTATTGAGTCAAACTCGATGTGTGGCCTTAAATCAAGTATTGGTAGTATACCCTAGTGCTACAACTAGTGCCAAATTATTAGTAACAGATTTAGGTAGTACTGATCATACGTTTGCCAAAATATCACCGTATTGTGAAATAGCTATAGCTCCTAAAGTAAGAGAAAAGGAACAGAAAAATAATAAGACTGCAAGTTCTAGTAAGAGTATTGCTAGTTCAAAAAGTACGAAAAGAACAACATCATCATCACTGGAAGATTATTCTGATTTACCCCTGGTTTTGAAAAGAGGAATATCATTACCACATAAGTTATATAATGTTAATGAGGTAGTAGCAGGTTACTTTGTATATGTGGATATTGACGATGAATTACCTCAAGGGTTCAATAGTGAATATGTTGCTGTATCAGTGATTCCGGGTCCAAATGATAAAACATCAACAAAAGCATTACAAGCAACCGAAGATGACAACAACAACAACAACAACAGCAACAATAACAACAAAAATTTGAAAGAAAATAAAAGAATTATTGCTAAATTAGTAGACTACAAATCTGGTCCTTCAGGAAATATTGGATTATCCCGTAACTTAGCCATAGCATTGAATATTGAAAATCAAATCGGGAACATTATTAGTTTGAAACCAGCTATTAAAAATTTACCCAAGAGACCAACAACGTTCACTATTCATCCTTATATTATACATACAAAGAAAAAAGAAATCACTATTAGCAGTAATAAAAAGGAGAATAAATTGGCACAACAGTTAACAGAAATCATGTACCCTGGAATTGCATCAATACCCATTACCAATTTTACGAAGATCCCCATTATTGCCAATGTTTTACCGTATGGTGGATTATTGAGATTTAGGAAAAATGATGAATATAATGCTTGGATTAAACCATATAATTTAGATCTGAAGAAACCTATAAAATTTGAAATTGGTGATGAAATTTTACGTCCTAGTTCATTTATAGAACAAGAGATTGACAAACCGACAACTAATGATACAGAAGAACAGGAAGCAATTGGATTAGACAATACAGTTGAAGATATTATTGATTCATTTATTACATCAGAAAATACTGGGACTTTAGTATATGGGAATTCTGGTAGTGGGAAAACTTTATTATTGAAATTAGTGGCACAACAATTAAATCAACAACATGGTTATTTCACAAAATATATATCATGTGACACCATAATGAATGAAAATTTCCAAAATTTATCTAAAAACCATTTTTTCAAATGGATTCAAACTTGTGCATGGAATAAACCATCAGTTTTGATTTTGGATAATATTGATAAATTAATGAGTGTAGAAATGGAAAATATGGATGCCACCAAATCTAATCAATTGACAGAATTTTTCATATCTAATTTAACGAAAATTCATCATCAATTAAATTCCAATTTATCAATATTATTATCAGCTAATTCTAAAGATAATATTAATAAATTATTATTAGGATCTCATTTAATTGAAAATTTCCATCATTTAAATCCACCAGATAAATCATTACGATTTGAAATTTTAGATAAATATTTAACTAATAAATTAGGATTAAAAATTAAGGTTGATTTAATGGATTTAGTTAGTGAAACTGAAGGTTATTTACCAAATGATTTGAAAATTTTAAGTGATAGAATATATCATGAAGTTTTGTTCAACAGCACTGAAACAGAAACTGGAGCCACCACCAATGCCGCAGTGACTAGTGAACATATTGAAAAGGCTTTAGCTGGTTATACGCCATCTAATTTACGTGGAGTTAAATTACAAAAATCATCGATTAATTGGTCAGATATAGGAGGATTAAAAGAAGCGAAAAACATTTTATTAGAAACTTTAGAATGGCCCACTAAATATGCCCCTATATTTGCTAATTGTCCATTACGTTTAAGATCAGGTATTTTACTATATGGATACCCTGGGTGTGGTAAAACATTATTAGCCAGTGCTATAGCTGGTCAATGTGGATTAAATTTTATTTCCATCAAGGGGCCAGAAATTTTAAATAAATATATTGGTGCTTCAGAACAAAGTGTTCGAGAACTTTTTGAAAGAGCTCAAGCTGCTAAACCATGTATTTTATTTTTCGATGAATTTGATTCCATTGCTCCTAAAAGAGGTCATGATTCTACTGGGGTGACTGATCGTGTTGTTAATCAAATGTTGACACAAATGGATGGGGCTGAAGGATTAGATGGAGTTTATGTGTTAGCAGCTACTTCAAGACCAGATTTGATTGATTCAGCATTATTAAGACCTGGTAGATTAGATAAAAGTGTTATATGTGATATGCCTAATTATGAAGATCGATTAGATATTTTACAAAGTATTACTGCAAAGATGGATTTGAGTGATGATGTGAATTTACATGAAATTGCTGAAAAAACTACTGGATTTAGTGGGGCTGATATGCAAGGTTTAGGATATAATGCTTATTTAAAAGCTGTTCATGTGACATTAGAGGAATTATCTCAAAGGGAACAAGATGAAGCAAATAATGAAGATGGTAATAATAATTTTGAAAAAAATTCCATAGAATTCTTTCAAGTGGGTAATTCAGAAAAGAAATTAAAGACCAATGAAAAAATCCAATTATTACATCAAATTCAACAATTTATGAATCCTAATAAAGATAATTCAGATTCAGAAAGAAAAGCAGGTCAAGATGCAATGAATAAATCAAAAGTTTTAATTACTCATGAGAATTTTTTGGAATCATTAAAAGAAACTAAACCATCAATTTCCCATTCAGAGAAAATCAAATTAACGAAAATTTATAAAGAATTTGTTAATGATCGAGATGGTAATATGCCTGATGGGACCCCAAGTAATGAAATTGGAGGAAGAACTACATTAATGTAAGTCTATACCTACAAAATAAATAAAGTAAACTCAAATAAACAAATAAAGTCTATTGCTATAAAGAAAAGAAAAGTAAAGCCCAACCAGACAGACGACTAGACCAAGACTAGCCCTGGGGGGGAGCTAAGTAGTAACCTATTGATCACACATTAGTGGAAATGTCTGATATTCTTCTATAATTGTTTTCATCTTGTTTAATTTCTTGTTTCCTTTTAATTTCTTCAATCATAATTCTATTATTAAATGAATCATTTGCTTGATTACCACCAAACCAAGGGAATAATCTGAAATATTGCCAAATGGCAATGATTAAACCTAAACAACTCCCGACAAAAACATCAATGAAATGATGTCTATAATCTTGAGTTCTACTAAGGGCAATATAACAAGCCATTAACCAAGGAATAAAACTAATCATAGTTCTCCAACTACTTGTTTTACCATTATTAGCTTGTGATTGACCCAATAAAAATAATGTCAAATAAAATAATCCAGCAAAACTAATTGATGAATGACCCGAAGGAGTTGTTCTAAATCCATCAGCTAATCGATCTAAATTATCCGTTGTACAAACTTCAATTGAAACTAATTTATCTTTGGGAGTATCATTTGCTGGTTGACAACGATCCAAAAAATCAGGACGTAATCTACCAAACCAATTTTTCACAATATTTGTAACAAATGAAGTAATTAATACACTTAATAATAATCCAATGCTTGAAACCCAAGTATTATATAATTTATATTTAGGAGGACAAGTGGAAATTAGGGCAACAATGATAATTACAGATAAAGGGATAACAGTACTATAAAGACCTAATTGAATATTGGTGACTCGTTCATGTTCAGCAAATGGATGTTGAATAGTCATATCGTTTAAATAAAATTGTCTATGAAATGGTTCTGCTTGTGATGTGACAAAAAATAATACAATTAATACAATGATTAATATAAAATCAGTGATTCTCCATTTTATAAATGTTGGTGATTTAAACCCCCAAGTTATTCTATTGAATTTTGAATTAGAACCGTAAAAATAATTTATAATATCATATAATGCCATGATGAAAATGTGTAGAGTGTGTATGATAAGAAAAAATCAGCTAAATCAATAGCTTTTATAAAAAATTTGTTCAGTAACCTTGATGGTTGTATTTATATATATATATATACAACTGATTAAATTTTAAATACGTGTGATGATTAGTCGATCAAGTTTTGGGTTCTTTGGGGGTAGTGTACCAATTTTTAGAAATTCTTGGCGCGTTGAGTTGGTTCGTGTATTCGTGGCAAAGCTGGCCTCACAAAAAAGGTATTAAGGGGCTGGGCGAGGCGGGGCGCGGCATGGCGCGGCACGGCGCAAGTTCCATTTTTTTTTTTTTCTTGTCAATTATTTTTGGAATGAATAATTTGATGGAACAGCCTCCCTCCCTCC
>OBUW01000483.1_pt1 | contig 20906 bp, 12 predicted proteins | sample 1475761 | NCBI WGS metagenome assembly OBUW01 (sample SAMEA2579908, study PRJEB22360) | human gut metagenome | biome: human gut; feature: human-associated habitat; material: faeces | place: Denmark | collected 2008/2010
GAGTAGGAGGAGGAGGAGGAAAAGGAGGATGAAATTGAATAATGTAAATTGAAAGTTATGATACGTAATCAAACAAAACAAAAACAAGACAAAAATAAAAAAAGATAACTTGTTAAAAGGGAGAAGGTAAAAAAGAAAAGTTTCTTCTACTTCTTTCAAAATATAATCTTGAATGGATATACTATTGTAATTATTATTGATAATATCAATTGATTAAATAAGAATGAATCAATAAAAAGAAAAACTGACGAATTCTTGTTAAGAAAGAAAAAAAAAAGGAGTGCACAATTGTTGAAAGTAAAAAGAGAGAGCAAAAATTTGAAGGGCGAAATTTTAAAGTCTTTCTCTCTCTCTCTCTCACTCTTCAAAACACTCTTCTTCTTCTTACTTTAATTAATTACATCTACTGTTAATGGGTTTAAAGTTTTTAATTTAGTTTAGTTTTTATTATTTTCTCTAGTACTACTACTACTACTATAATATCAGTTTCTTGATTTGTATCTTGATATTTAGTTTGTCTAAATTGGGTATTCGTTCCTTTTTGCCCCAGTGTGACCTTTCCCTGGTCAATACAAACTGAAAAGAGGTTTCAAGATCTTTTGGAAGGACCGTCCCCATAACAATGCGGTGAGAGAATGACTAAACCACTCAACTTCACCAAAACAACCTACAACCTTAAACTTAATCTTACATATGCTTCTTTTAAAAACCTTTTCTATCTTGTCTTATCTTATCTTATCTTATCTTTCTATAAAAGAAAATTTTATAATAAACCTACCATTATTACAAAATAAAAAACAATTAAAGCTCTCTATACATTTCTGGGTCCTGGAGTATTCACTCTATCAATAACTCTTAACAAACTAACTGTAAATGTAATGACCCACAATACAAGCACCATAAATAAAAATGATGATAACGCTCTTTGTCTTCGACAAATTGATCCAATTGTCGGGAAGGCAACACCAATATCAGCTAATCCAGGAGTTTTATTCGCTTTACAAACCCATTCATCGTCATTCATGGTATTAAATGCCAATGATAAATTGGCTGATGAAAAAATAATGAATAATAAATCCAATAAAATTAACCTCATTTTACTCATTGGTTCTCTTAATCCCAATGGTTTACCTGTATACTCATCATAAGCAATGTATATCACATAAACCAAGGCACACGATTGTACTACCAATGCCATTATAGTACTTGGTTGTTGTTCCACTTTATGTCCTTCATAGTCTCTTTTCGAAAAAATAAATATCGATCCAGCTAATGCCAATGCAATAGCACAGAATACAATAATCAATACACGTAAAAACAATGGAACTAATGGATTAAACAAAAATATTTTTTTCAAAGTTGGTTTTAATTGAGATCGATTTTCACCCATCCAATAACCAGCAGTTGATCTCATACGAGTATCATTTTCACCTTTTTCTTTACCAAAAAACCCGAAAACCCCTCGTTTTTCAGAATCAGTGATACTACCACCATTATTTATATTATTAACAAATTCATTTTTTAATCGTTCATCTCCTCCCCAAGTTCCATTGAGATCGTATTCTTTGAGTAATTCTGGGTCATAGGCAATTTTATCATGGGTATAAGCCGTTTGGTGTCGAATAGATTGCATAAATTTAAACCAATTCCCATCCATAGCTCGTATATAAGGATCATGGACAATTCCACTATACGCCGTATTCAGTTTGTCGGCATCGGTTTCGAAAGTTAACGTCTTTGAAGTAACTTGGTCAGATATATTAGTGTTGGTTTGATGTAAATGATTTCTATGGTATGCTTTGGATAAAGTATCTAGAACGTATGGAGGCACTACATTGGCTTTGTGGCTGTATGAGTTGATAACTATATGGGAAAATGGATCAAGAGGAATATCCACCGATTCAACATTGGATTGATGTTCATCTAATGTGGAAGGTGATGGTGTACTGTGATTTCTAGTTGTGCCGGGATGAGACTCAAAATAATTTGTTTGTTTATCGTCGTCTTCTGTCATTGATGAAGGGTATGGAGTTTAGTCTGTTATAATTTTAAATTAAAAAAAAAAAAGAAAAAAAATAATTCAAATTCAAAAATAAATATGAATAAACACTGATAAATAAAAATAAAATAAGAACCAATTTAATTATATTTTATTTTTTTTTTTTTCCTTTGAATTATACCTCGTGTCTTTATATGTATAATTAGTAGTAGTGGTAATAGTAGTAGTATTATAGTATTATAGTATTATTATTATTAACTTTTTTTTTAAAAAAAAATTGTTTGTGTGTGTTGAATTGTTGATTTATTGTTTTCGCTTTTTCAATTAACAATTAACAATTAGCAATTTGCCTATTTTGTTTTTACTGCTTTTCTGTTTTTCTGCTTTTCTACTTTTCTGCTTCTTTTATTGCTGGGTCTCGCATTTTTCTTCTTCTCTCAATTTAATCGTTTATTGTTTGTTGGTCATTTTTGTTCTTCTTTTGTTCTTCTTCTTCTCGGTTGCTATTTCTCGTTCTGGATCATTGCTCTTCGTCCTTCCCCCCCCCCACACACACACACATTCACCCGTTTACTCCCCGCCGCCACTTCCTACTTACTTACCCACCCACACCCGTATAAAACGAGGTTGCAGTAGTTGGTGGAGGTAGCGAACGAAAACTTTAAAAACTCAAATTTAGTTTGTCTTTTCTCTGTTGTTGTCCAGTGAGACAATCCAATTAAATTCCATGCAACCACCATCATCATTTAACAACTCAAAAACACCATTCAACTCTAACTCTGTTGCTAATACTGCTAACCAATTCAAAAAAAGCATACATTTAACCTTGATACGTTCTCGTGGTATGATCTTTTTAAATTGATACTCATCAACATTCCAGTATAATCTGTATTGATTTGCGACAACATCAATAAAACCAATTTGACTTGATTGTTCACAACATGGTGACGTTAATCAAGTATAAAAGTTTCATATATTCGATTTATGGAAACAGGATATGTTGCTTAAACTTTTGTATTGACACTTAGTAACTTAGCATAGTTTGTGTTGCTAATTCTCACTCTCTTTCTTCCTACCCGTGGTGTTGCAAATTTCTCATGGGAGCCCCAGTTAGGCAATTTTTACGTCACACTTAGCAATCATCAAAAATTGATTGATAAATAAAATTTCAATTTCAATTTCAATTTCAATTAACCAAAAGTAAAATTATCAATTTCACTATTTGATAAGTTTTATGAATTTCTTTTGAAATCCATTGCAATTTTTTTTTTTATATTTTTCCTTTCCCCCATTTGTTTTTTTTTTTTTCAATTCTATTGCCAACATTTCCATTACTACTAAACTCCATTATTATTCTTTGAAGTGAAATATTTCAATTCCCTTCCTTAGACTGAATTCCTTACTAACAATAATTCAAAGTTTAAATTAAAAATCCAAAATTATACATCACTACTATACATAAATTGAAGATAATCTACATTTATCATTAATATCATTTGTTTTTGCTGGCTTTGTTATTAATAATCATCAATGATAACTACCCGTCTGATCCAGAAATATCATCTGCTATATCGTCCAAGTATAATCACATGTCGAAGATTTCAATCTTCTAGATCAACCACCACCACCACCGCCACCACTCCAATATCACAATTACCTAACAAAAACTCAATATATGTCATTTCTATCCCCATTACTACTTCTAAATCTTATATTTATTGTAATCACAGACCTTCAACTTTAAGTCCCAAACAATTGGCCAATATCCCTTTAATTTACAAATTAGAAAACAAATTAATCAATTTGGCATCTAAAGGATGGTCTAAATTAACCAATTCAAAACAAAGTGTCAATCAAAAAGTCGTATCATTTATTAAAAAATTACTCGATACTATTCCTTATGAAGAAAATTGTCTAAAATCTTTCCCCACCAAGGCAACAATGATTAGAGAAATCAATGAAGAATCATCTCATTTTACTGAGGGCAATAAAGATGAAAGTGGTAGTGACAGTAGTGGTCAAATGCCAGTCCATAAAATTGTTCAAGCACAAGTAGATGATTTAAAAATTAGTACCGACCAATTAAAACCAATTCCATTATATCATCCTCAATTCCAAAATCCTTCAGTGATTTTAAATCAATTATATTCATTTGAAGAAGAAAACAAAAAGAAACACAAGAATCAAGCGATTTTATGTGCCATTGGAATACCAATCACTTTACCATTTGCTCTTGTTCCCATATTACCTAATGTACCCGGGTTTTATTTGGCTTATAGATTATATTGTAATATTAAGGCATTACTTGGACTTCAACATTTGAATTATCTTTTGGAAACAAAAAAAGGTGGTGATCCAGAAATTGCTAATCAATCTACTGTTAATGATACTTTACATATAACTTTTAAAGAAATTGAAGGATTGAATCAATTGTATTTACAACATAACAATCCTAATTTGTTACAAGATCCAATTGAAGATGATGAAGAAACTGTGATTATTAATGAAGATATCATTAATCAAATTGTTGAAAAATTTGAATTGACTAATTTAAAAGAAGATTTATTGAAAGCTTTGAAACAAGAAACAAAACGATTAAATAGGGATATTAAAGTAGAAGATCAAGTTGAGTAGTGTTGGATTCTTTTTTTTTTTTTTAATATTGTACATAGTTAAATTACAAACAGTATATTCAAATACAATTGTGTTTATTGTTGACTACCACAGTCTAATCCTGGTAATGATAACAAACAAATCATTTGCATTAGGGCATAACCCTAATTGTTTGCACGTGATTTATATCCGGGTAACCATAATTATTACACATAAACTCGCACTATAATTTTTTTTTTCCATTCTGTGTGTGTGTGTGTGTGAAAGCCAGAGAAACCAAACTGACTGAGTGATCGTTTCTCAACAATTTATTTCTCCTCGTCTTATTTTTTTTCTTTCCTTTCTTTTCCTCTTCTTCTTCTTCTTTTTCTTCTTCTTTTCTTCTTTACCAAAACACTAGTATTTCAACATGAGAGATAAGTGGAGAAAAAAGAGAGTTAGAAGATTAAAGAGAAAGAGACGGAAGGTTAGAGCTAGATCCAAGTAATCGGACAGAGTTTGATCAATTATATATGATTTGAAATAAACCATTATAAGTTTTATTTAAAATTCATTTCATTTCAATAAAACACCAATTGAAAATTTGTTATCCTAATTCTGCTATTGAAGAATTTTTTTTATTTTGTGTGAAATTATATTTAAAGGTAATAAATAAATAAATAAATGGATTGATTGATTAATTAATTAATTGATGCTTTGAAAAAGTGGGTTTTTTATATATATACTATTATATTATATTATGGTTCGTTTGATTTCATTTTTTTTATTGGTCGCTTTGGTTTTATATGATGCTAGACTCTTTAACACGAAATTGTATTCAAAAATTTCAAAACCGTTTTCATATATTTAAAGTTTAACGAATAAGATATGTAAATGTCCGAAATAATATATATAAATAAAATTTTTTTTACAAAAAAAAAAAGTGACTGTTGATGATGATGTTGATGATGTTTATTGCTTTACTATATAAAACCCCTCTCAATAATTTGTCGTTTGGTGTGTTATGTGCGCGAATTAGCAACCTTAAAACCAAAGATCCGCAATCTATTAATTTATTATAAATATATTTAGATGTCCAACAATCTTCTTTTCTCTTACATAGTTTTACTTTTTTAGAATTGTCAACTTTTTACTTATTAAACTACACTATAGTATAGAATTCATACATATTAACTTATTTTATTATCATTATTTAAAGCTAGAAGATAAGATTTCCCTAAGGGTATACTTGAACTCAACTTCTCAATAATACAAAACTAAATTCAACTTATCGGTACCAATTAAACAGAAAAACATTATTCTTAAGTTGTTGTCGACAACAACTCGTTGTTGTTTATTCAGTTGATGGACAATAAAAGTCGGAGATAAATGTATGGAATCGTTATGTGGAACTCGTTCTATAATCCCACTTTTTAAATTTTCATCTATGAATTTATCGACTATGAGTTTCTCCTGGTGAGTAAGAAAATATGGCTTACTCTGAATGATTTGGTCGGTATCGAGTGAGATACTGTACTTATACGAACGCTCGCTAGGTGGTCTAGCTGTCTCACTTACTAATTGTGGATATTTTGTGGTAAGATAATGGATAATGGTGTGTGCAGTTGTGTCAACATTTGATAAATGGATTTGTATAGGTTGGTGAAGATTGGTAATGTTGGTTCTTTTGTTGTTGATGGTTAGGTATTCGCCAGTTTTATCGATTGTGTATGATAAAAGTCTAAGTGTTGGTTTTCCTATTATTAATTTCTGTAATCCTGCAAGTAAGTAAAACTTAAGTGAGAAATTAAATGGAGATGGTAGACAGATTGTGGCAGTGTGTGTAATGTGTTGTCGTGTTTGATTTGCCATGTTGGCGTGGACAGGTGGATGAAGTGGTTCAACAATCGAATCTGGGAAGTATAGCTTTATCTTTTCTGGCGCAAAATTAGCGTCAGCACCGCTATCCAAAAGGACCTTGAGATTGCCCATTTTAATAGAATGAATTGTGGGAGGAGGTACGATGCCTCGCAATAGGCTCTGGTGTCTCAGTGAAAACATTATCGCTTGATGTATCCAATAAGTTAATGTTAAAGTGTTCTGATTCATTTTCTTCTGGTGCGTCCAGTGTTGGCATTTCTATCTTATAAACCAGAGGTTGGTTTTGAGGTCTGTAATTGTTCCGTATTGGATTGAACTTCTTAGAAGAGTTGAAATTGTTATTCTTCGATTGATATCGGAAGTTGTTGTTACGTTGATAGAAAGGGTTGGTAGAATTTTGGTAATTACCCCGTTGATTATATGGCTGTTGTTGGTAGGATGATCGGTTGTGATTAGCCAGTGGATAATCATTGGATTGGTAATTAAATTTGGGCTTTGGTTTCCTATTCTGATTATTAAAACGACGGATATAAGCCAATTCGACTTCTTCGTCATCAGAATCCTGATCATAAACCTGTTCTGGCTCGTCGGTAACGGCGGGATTTTCATGTTCAATGAAATTGACAGCGGTAGTGGTTGGAAAGTTCAACCCTGTAAACAACGAAATAACGGTGGCATAAAATTCATCTGGAGAATGGATCAAATGTAATTTTGCTGGGGTAGTGATATATTCAAAACTGTCAGCCAGTAGAATAGCAATTATAAACTAATCATGTAGGTGACAGAACTGATTCTCCTCCTGATTGAGGAGGAGTTAATCTGTTGTTGTTCAATTGATAAATCTCTGTTGTTCTTATTGATTAAATTTTTTTTTCTTTTTTATTCTGAAGAGACACACCTAGACTGCGTTAGGTAGTGCCGAGGATGAATATCCTACGACAACGGGAAAATGCAATGTACCCGGAAATATCAGAGCAGAGAGCGGGGAGCCGGTGACGCCGGGCAGTAAACGTGGTGCGAAATGTCGAGAATAATAGTATATAAATAAGTAGATTTCCCCAGGTGTAATTTGGGTCAGGTATAGAGGGCGGACGAGGTAGGCAAGAACCCAATTACAACACGTTATAGTAGTAATATATATGTTAACCATACTACACGACTATAAACGCTCATATACGCTCACACGCATCTATTCATCTTTTTTATTCATTTGTTCCATAATTTGAAAATAGTACACGAAAGAGTCAGTTTTCAATTGGATCAAAGATGCAAACATTACATCAAGTGTAGAGCAAGAACAAGTTATTATCAACAGTAGTAATAATAGGAAACCAAACGATATTTTTTAAATCAGTTTTCTATCAATTGATATTATCAAGCTATTATTTTAACGCTGATGAAAGAGAACCGAATATAAATTGTTGTAAATGAACTCCATGTTTGTGGAACTACTGTTGCAAAAAAATACAAAAAAAACCGACTGCAATCATATCCTGTTAAAAATGTATGAGATTCTATTTTTTTTTTTTTGCAACTCATAAACACAATTAAAACATCTAAGCCTTCAATAACCACTAATGATTAATTCAAGGGTAAACTCATTGAATTTAACTTCAAAAAGCTTGCCTTTGGATGATAAAGAATTAAAGTCAATCACATTGCCGTTAACTTCTCCAGCTAGGCCAATGCAATATGAGAATACCAAACATCATCAACAACAACAACAGCCATCACCAAAGCTTATTCAAACATTAGGTCCTATGAATCTTTTATCACCAACAAATATTCAACTTCCTAATATCTCACCAAGTTCATTTGAAATCACCCTGCAATCAACTTCACAATCACCATTCCATTCCAGTATAATTTCACCACATTATCCTCCTTATGAAGCTGATTTATACTATCCATTACGCAATCCGCGTCAACAACAACATAGTCAACAACAAAGACAGACACTGTTACAAAGACCACAACGACAGAGACAATCATCATTAACATCAGGATTCAATCGTCGTGATGCATTTTATGAATTTGCTGAAGATAGATATAATAGATTTCGTCCACTGGATTCTCAACATAATAATAATGCTATATTATCTGGTTTACATCCATTTCAACAAGATAATTATGGATTACCTAAAAAAACTTTTTTACAATCAGTTTCTAATTGGTTTAAATTGAAAAAACCCGAATCACAAATCATTGAAAACAATGGACTTATTCAAAATTCTTCTAATAAATCTACCGATACAAATACAAATACAAATACCAACACTATTGAAACTGGCACAGTAATAGGAACAGGAACAATTATTAGTGGTAGTGGTGGTGATGATGGTGGAGAAGTGTCAATTAATCAAAATGAACCATATGATGCTACACCACAACCAATATATACACCAAGAGGAATTCCTATAAATGAATTTCAATTGAATTTTAATAATAAGGAAAATCAAGATTCAATAGTTAGACGTAATGATGAAATCATTAATTCATTTGATGATGAAGTTAGAGATTTAATAAATGGTGCTGATAATTTTTTAACTAGTTGTTTTCAAGGATGTTGGGATATAGGGAAAATCGTCAGTGATTCTTTCGTTGAGTTATGTTAAAAAAAAAATATATATAATATACAAAAGAATATCAAAAGAGTTTCTGTTCTTTTTAGAATACGTGTATTTATATATTTTATTGACAATTTTTTGTTTTGTACATAAGCAAAAAAGCTCTTTAGTACATAATGTTTTCTAAGAACTAAAATAAATGGAAAACTAATAATAATGAAAAAAAGAAAAAAAAACAAGGTGGAGGAGGGATGGGCTCACTTGTAATGGACCTAGACCATGATGAAGATGATGATGATGACAGTTATAGTAATAAAATAATCAAAAAGACAAACTACCTCTCTATTCAGAAGCTTCGGCAAACCTTTCAGAAATAGTGGATAATAATTCACTAAATTCTTTTTCACCTTCTTTTTGACCTCTTGATGGTTCAAAAAATTTAGCTGATGAAACAGAATGTTTAACATCACTAGTACTTTCAGCTAATTTTGACCATTGAGCACCATTAGCAACGGCTTTTTGGGCTTCATCATAATATGAAATAAATGCTCTCATCATATCAAAAGTTTTCCAAATTGGACAGAATGCATCATAAGAAGAATAACCATTTTGTTGTAAAAAGTCTTCTTTGATTAATGTGGCAACATCTAATGTAATCTTATCGGAATCTGATAAAGCAGATTTACCAACCAATTGCACAACTTGTTCCAATTCTTCAGCATTAGACAAAATTTCTCTAATTTTGTCTCTCAATTGAGCAAATTCTGGATAATTGGAATCATAATATTTGTTCAAAACATTGGTATATTTGGAATATGAAACACTAGTGTTGATAGATGGGAAATGTTTTCTTTGAGCCAATTTTTTATCTAAACCCCAGAACACTTGGGTAATACCCAAAGTGGCAGTAGTAACTGGGTCAGAGAAATCACCACCAGCTGGTGAAACAGCAGCAACAATAGAAACTGAACCAATTCTATCTGGAGATCCCAAAGCAGTGGCTTTACCAGCACGTTCATAGAAAGAAGCCAATTTGGCACCCAAGTAAGCAGGGAAACCTTGATCAGCCGGCATTTCTCCCAATCTACCAGAGATTTCTCTCAATGCTTCGGCCCAACGTGATGAAGAATCAGCAATCATAGACACATTCTTACCTTGATCTCTGAAATATTCAGCTAAAGTAATACCAGTGTAAATAGAAGCTTCTCTAGCAGCGACCGGCATATTAGATGTGTTGGCAACTAAAGTGGTACGTTTCATAATTGGTTCTTTTCTACCGGATATTTCAGTGTATAATTCTGGGAATTCCATTAAAACTTCAGCCATCTCATTACCACGTTCACCACAACCAACATAAATAATAACATCTGAATTGGAGAATTTCGATAATGATTGTGAAATAACAGTTTTACCACAACCAAAGGCACCAGGAATACAAGTGGTACCACCTTGGACACATGGAAATAAAGAATCCAAAACTCTTTGACCAGTCAACAATGGATAATCAGCACTTAATTTTTCAGCAACTGGTCTTGGAACTCTCACCGGCCAGGTGTGCATCATGGAGTATTTGTGTTTTTTCCCATCAAATTCAACTTCTAAAACAGTATCTTCAACATTGTAAGAACCAGATTCAGCAATAGATGTAATAGTCCCTCTAGCTCTTGGTGGCAACAAGATTTTATGATCATCTAACAAAGAATTTTCGTAAATAGACCCGAAAATATCACCACCAGTAATATGGTCACCTACTTTCAATTTACCAGGAGTGAAATCATATTGAGTAGTTCTTGATAAAGCTGGAACATCAATACCTCTTGGAATATAAATGGATTGGGATTCATCTTTAATTGCCTTCAATGGTCTTTGAATACCATCATAAATGGTTTCCATTAACCCTGGACCCAACTCAACAGATAATGGTTTACCAGTTCTTAAAACCGGGTCACCAACAGTGACACCGGCAGTTTCTTCATAAACTTGGATAGTGGCCTTATCGCCATTAATTCTAATGACTTCACCAACCAAATTATCATGACCAACTTTGACTAATTCATACATTGCACATCCAATCATGTTTTCTGCAACCACAACTGGACCTGAGACAGAATAGATTTGTCCATATTGGGATTCATGGGTGTCTTCTAATGAAAGACGTTTAATTTCCTTTGTTGCATTTTCTAAAGCTCCGGCCTGAAAATGAAAAAAGTACTGTTAGTAATTCAAATTCTTGGAATAACCAATTAGATAATTGAAATATTGAAACATACCATTGTAAAATTGATGTATTAAATAAGAAATAAATATTTAGCTTACAAAAAGCTGTAGAATTAATTGTAATATGTAATAGATAAATTTGACAACGTTTTGTTGTAAAAGTAGTTTTTTTTTAATTTAATTTTTCTGTAGACCTTCAACAACAACAAAATTGAAATTCCATAATCAATTTTTTTACTTCGCACAATTTGTCGAACTTAATCTTTATTCCATAAATAATTTATTATTATTTATTATTGTTAGTGATTAATCGAAGGTCGTGTCTCTTGTGTTATTTATTTTATTTTTGCTTACAACGACACACCTCCCTCACCAGCCTTTTCTATTGATAAGAAAAATTTCATACAATCTTTTTTAATATTCTTCTATATTAATCAAGTTACAATTTAATACCTAATTTATTAGCTCTATCTAATGCAATATCACACATGGCATTAAATGCTTCTACTCTTTCCAAATTTATATCATTTCGTTCAATTCTTTTTTGCATATTATCCATTATTTCATGTCTACTTCTACCATTGACAAATACAACATAACGTAATCCTGGGAATGTTTTCTCATAAGCAGCATTTAACTCTTTTAATTTCTTGATAATTTCCGGATCATTATTCAAAGTTTTCTGTTCGTTATTTGAATGTACTGAAAGGGTTTCCTTTTTGGGTTCACCTAATCTGGGATGGGCGGAAATAATTTCATTTATCACGGGGCTTATTTCACCTTGATATTGGGATTGGAAGGTTTCACTTTGTTTCAAAAATTCAAGTAGTTCTTTTCTAACGAGGTTTATAAACTCTGGATAGGTATTGTATTGTTGATGAAGTACTTTTATGAATATAAAATTGGATAATGTATTGCATGGCTCAAATAAATGATCAAGCACTTGTCTTTTATCTTCTGATGATAATTTTTTGAACGATTCGATTGTTGGTAATGCCATATTAACTAGATGTACAAAAAATATTCTTCACCTTTAAAAAAACTAAGATTGGTAGAATGGAGATTATCTTTCTGCCTTTATATAGTTCCTTTCCTTTTTTTTTTTGGTGTTGTCTAAACTTCGGAGATCTCCAGAATTTATATTTCAGCCTCAAAAACATTGCTGCATTGTTCTACTTTTATTCCCTTTTTTTAACTATTAGTTTACTGAATATATTCTTTTTAAAAATAAACTCTTTACACTTAAACTATAAATAATCATATCATCTATGGAGTGAAATGTTGGACGTCTCTTAATCTTTCTAATTCTTTCTTACCTGGAGCCCCCTTTTGAGCAATTAATGGATGTCTCCATTGTTTGACGTAACTGAATAACACATCTGGTAATCTAGTCAAATCATCAATACCCAAATCATGGAAAGTTTTAGCATTTGGATCAATCTTTTGGTTTATGACAAGTCTTTGAACTTGGTCTGGGTTAGTTAATTTCCACCACACCAATTGTTGAACTTTAGCAATGGCCTTAGCTAATGGTAATGGTATAGCATAATCAGCAAATTGATATGACCATGGACCTACTTGGGCGTAATTTTCAGTTATACCATGAATCATATTTCTGATTTCTTGGAAAGTGACTTTTTCTGGCCCGTATAATTCAAATGTTTGACCAGCAGTAGAATCATCATAAGCAATTCTCTCAAGAGCTCTAGCAACATCTAAAACATATACTGGCCAAACTTCTTTAGCGTTTTTGTTTGGAGTCCACATTTTAACTTTTGGTCCCAAATAGTTTAATAATGAATCTTCTCTACCATACATTGGTGCCGGTCTCACAATAGTGGTGTCTGGGATAATGTCTCTAACAACTTGTTCAGCAATACCCTTTGTGGCATAGAATACTGATTCTGAATTTGGATCGGCGTTATATGATGAGACATGAATATAACGAGGAACATTGGCTTTTTTAGTGGCTTCAGCAATTCTTTCAGCCAAGGCAATGTTAACATCGGCCATTTTAAAGTTTTTAGTGTCGTAATCAACACCAATACAATTGATAACAATATCTGAATGGGCCACTGAATCTTCAATACTTTGTAAATTACGAGCATCAATTTCTACAAAATTGACAACACCCAAATCACCAGTGACTTTCAAAAATCTTTTTTTCATATCATCTCTGAATGGGACAATAGTGGTAGTACCGTGTCTAGCCAATTTGGAGGTTACATAACGGCCCAAAAATCCAGATGCACCAAATACAGTGGCTGTGTACCCAGTTCTGGAAGAACGACCGCCAGCACCTACAGCAACATTGACTTTACCATTCTTGGTAATATTGATATCGGATTCTAGAACAGATGTGTAGACCGATCTTCTGGAGAAGACTCCTATTGATCTACTTATTGGTCTTGCTGATAATTTCAACATTGTGATATGTTCAACAGTAGATGTGTAGGTTTGATATGTGGAATAGATTCAATCGAAAGTTGTTCTTGAACGTAACTGAATAAAACAGTTTATTAGTACTGCGTTTTTTTTTTTTCGTTCTGTTCTTTCTTTCATAATATAAATTTTGTTGTCTCTGGTTGGCTGGAAGCGAAGAACGAAAAAATAATCAATATGTCGCACACATTAATGTCGTATCATGTCGTGTGCGGTTATCTTTGAGTATATCACAACCCATACCGTTTTGACAGAGATCAACAACAACAACTTGATGTGCACATACTACAGCTTGAAGGGGTTAGTAACAAATAAGAATATGGAATTTAAAGCTGAGATTTACCTAGCCAACCAATTATAAAAACAAAACCTGGCAAAAAAAAACAATCATTAACTGAATTTATACAACTAGAACTAAGAAGAAAAATTAGAATCCATTGGGCAAAAAAAATGGCTAATACCAAACAACTCATAACAAAAAAATAAAGCAGAAAAGATATAGGAAGAGGCGTCAACATATTTATAGTATATAGATGTAAATGATGGATAATAATAATAATAATAATAATAATAATACTAGAAATAATACTGTGGAGTAATAGCACATGTTTGGATATTTAAATAAAAAAAAAACTAAAAGTAAACAAAAACAAAACAAAAATTAATTAGTGTAAAACATCATAAGAAATAATCAGGAGTCTTCCTTGTTACTGTAGGTTCTCCTGGTCTAACGCTTGGGTCATATTGTAAAAATTGTCTATTATGTTGTTCATCAACTTCCATGATTGCAGCTTGATTACCACATCTATAACAATAGTTTGGAGCTGAAAATATCGTGACAACATTTTCTTGATGAGACCAACTGAACCCTTCCATCACCAATTGATGGGCTCTAGCAATAAGACTTAAATCATTAGTATGGTTGAATTGCTCGGAAATGTCTTGACCAAAAGTAAAACCAGCTCCTCTTGGAGAAATACCCCAGCCACCTCTATCATCTGGATCAGACCACAACAAATCACACATTGGCCCTTCGTGGGGAACTTCTTGAATTCTGTTCAATTCTCTCACTTGATCAATAGTTTCAATCATTGGGGATAACCCGCCATGCAAACAAAACACTTTATTATCAACTAATGCAGTTATTGGGAAGTAATCAAATAAATCAGTAAACAACTTCCAAACAGTGGCTGATCCGTATTTTCTTAAACATTCGTCGTAAAACCCGTAAACTTGTGTGATCTGTCTAGATTCGTGGTTCCCTCTCAAAATAGTGATTCTGTTAGGGAATCTTACTTTCATACAAACCAAGTATGATACAGTTTCAACTGAATAATATCCACGATCAACGTAATCTCCCATAAACAAATAGTTGGTGTCCGGACAAGGTCCACCGATTTTGAACAACTCCATCAAATCATGAAATTGACCATGAACATCACCACATATTGTCACTGGCACTTGTACTGGTTGAACATTTTCTTCAAATTGTAACACTTCAACTGCCATATCACATAATTTCTTGACGTCGGTTTCGGAAAGTGGCTCACACTTTGACAATTTTTCAATCCACACATCTAATTGATTGATTGATGATCCGTCTAGATCTTTTCTTTGTTGTTGTGCTGATGAAGTTGCAGTGGCACCAGTGCCTTGAGGATTGGTCAATGATTTTGTAGCCGATTGTTTCGAAAGAGATTGTTCTTGTTGCTGTTGCTGTTCCTCAACGTCTTCCATTGGCACGTCTGTATCTAAATCCATTATTGTTTATAAATGCAAGTATTTGTGTAAATGTAAATGTGTATGTTAATATGTATATATGAATCAATAGACCAGATAGGGAGAAGGCAAAAACAAAACAAAAAAAAAAGAAAGGTGTAAAGAGTAATTAATAATGAAAAGATTCCAACAATAAATGGTTGTCCTTTTTTTTTGCCCTGATTTTTGTTTCGTTGGAAAGTTGTTGATTTTTTTTTCCTCTTTCTCTTTCTCTTTCAATTTTTTTTTTCTCTTTTTCTCTTTTTTTGTTTGTTTTTTCCCTTGCTGGTAATATTCTCTCTCTCTCTCACTAGTTTCACTCTATATACCTGGTCCCCGTTTTTTTGGTTGTTTGTTTCCCTCCCTCACTTCTTGGTGCTAATTGCTGCCACCACTTCACTCCCAGTGGTGGTATGACTAGCCCGAGCAAGCCAACTTTGTTTACAATTCTTGAATAGTTTCTGTCAAAACAAAAGTAGGATTGGCGTCTTGTCACACACGATAAGAACTTATCACTACTTTGTACATCAATTACAAGTTATCTTTACTGTCAAATTGCATGTTGATTATCTGATGAGTATATTCTATAAACTTTTATCTAGTTATGGTTTCCTTTTAGAACTCTGTTGTCTACTGGAAATTTTCTCATTTTCAGATTTATATTCTAGACAATAAATATTATGACATCATAGCAGAAATAACCACAACTTTTACCAATGCGATTTAGCAACTCTTTACATCAATTTTAAAACCAAGTCCCCTTGCCAACATATATTTCTTATCAACACATAAAAAAGGTATATTCATTAAAATCATCTCTAGACATGTACACTTGTTATAATCAAATCACATGATTAGTACCTTGGTACTATTTTTAACAATATATAAAATTTCGGTTGTCACAATCACTTTTCGGGCAAATTATTCAATTGATACAAATTGAAAAAGCTGCTGCCAACACCAGTAGCACCATTATTACCATCTGTTTGATCATCCACAAAATTAGTAGCATTGAATAATGAAAGGAAACTACCAGTATTGTTGCCACCACCACCAATTGCCCCACTTGGTGTTGCCGTTGTAATTGGGCCATTATTTAACGTGTTGGAGCCTGTATTAGAAACTGGTTGAGGGGCTTGAAGATTGGCAAATTTATGGCCATGTTGATTTTGAGGCACAATGGAAAAGAACTGGTCTTGATCATCTTCTGCATCATCTTCTTCATTGTCTATTACATCTTCTTCTTCGTCATCCGCTTGGTGTTGAGTTATTGGATTTGAGTTTGTGGATATTAAAGTATCGGGAACTTTGAAATTGTTATATTGATTAATAAAATCTGTAGTAGATGAAGGTGTCCCATTAAGATCTCTTAATAACTCATTCAAGTTTATCTGACTGGCAATTTTTTGTTGCAGAGATACTTGGTTCAAATTGGGCGACATATGCAGAACTGAATTATGCATTGGGAAATTCATCAGAAAACTATCGGGAGTCGGCGTGAGAATCTGGTTCTGTAAGTCATTTTCCAAATTGTGCAGCATCAGTGGTTGTTGCTCTTGCGGCTGTTGTTGTTGTTGTTGTGCTAGTGATGCTAGTGGTTGCTGTGGTGATGGTTGAATTGGTTGTTGTAAACTTTGAAGTTTGCCTTGTTGTTGGTTCTTCTCATTTTGTTCTTCCAAATCATCTTTTTTAATTTCACTCAAATTAAGGAACCAGTTATTCAAAATTTTATGAGCTCTGATCAATTTATTGATATTATTGAAAAATGGGAAATGCAAAATCAAATTTTCGCTAAATCTAACTAACAAAACTTGGTCCTGTAAATCCAATTGCGGAGTACCAAGTTTTACTTCAACTTGCTTAATTTCAAGAAAACTTTTTAAACAATGTAGCATTGGTTGTATTATTTGATAATTGGAAATTTTTATTTTAAACGTATCACTATCATTCTCTTCTAATAGTAAGTTTAAGTTCCTAATAATTGTCACAATCTCTTGTTTGGTTTCAACAAAATTTAATGGTTTAATGAGCAACAATTTGAACAAAACAATATTGTGGATTATCTTATGTATTGGCTCTGTGGCATTAAGTTTATTCATTTCTGTTTTCAATTCGAAATAGCCAGAAACTGGTTTGGTATAATTTAATAAAACATTGAAATTGGATTTATAACATAATTCATCTATCGTGTGTTTTGAATCTAAAAATCTCATCAACTCGTAAGTGTAACTTTTACCTCGATACTTGTTTGAACGTAATTGCAAAACAATGTCATTGTTTCTTGTTACATTGATGTTATAATTATGTGATGACATAACAAGATAGTATCGCTCACAACTGTATAGCAACTCGTATAATTCCTGAACCGGATCTACTGCGTCACTATTTCTAACATTAATTAATTGAAAATAAGTAATTGCTCGGTGCATGTATAAGATTTTTTGATGTTCTTGAGCTTCGTTTCCGTAATTATATTCATTCAGATTTGTATAATTTAAAGTGTTGGTTAAATTCAAAATGTGATAATAGTTACATAATTGAATGCTTGACAATGATAAATTATAATATATCTGGTAATGATTCAAGTGCATAAAAGATTGTATTTGACCGTTATTATTGTTATTGTTATTGTTGTTGTTGTGGTGGTGATTATTGGTACTTGCTATGCTGGATGAGGTATGCACTTCAGTACTGCTACTGGTAAAACTAGATCTATGGGCCCTGTTTTGGGGAATTACAGGTGGAACAATGAAGTTTTTCTCAATCAATGTGAATATTTCTAATACTTTAAAATGACACAAATTTTTAAAGTTCTTAAATGGTCGTGACAACAAATATTTTTTAGGATATCGAACAAATTTCTTGAATTTTTGTTTCTTCAATTTAATAAGAACTTCAGCAATAATTTGATTTAAAGTTAGAATTATTAATAATGTAGATAGATATAACGAATTATCATGATGATCAATGAGGTTTAATTCTTGATAACGTGGATTGTTTTGATAATTTCCGTCTCTTGAATCTGGATAATTGGAAACTAAAAATTCAACTAATCGAACATAATTCAAAATAACAGAATCAACTGTCAAAGGTCTCACTAGTTCGAGAATTGATGGTTCTTCACCAATTAAATTTATGTTTTCCATAAGATGAAAAGGAGTAACAATATAATCTTCAATAGTTGTGGCCGAAGGTACTGCCATAGGAGAAGTTGCAAATTCTTTAGTTTTTGAAGTGCTGGTATCATTTAGAGACAATTTTCCTTGTAGTTGTTCTAAGTTTTGTTGGTGGACGCTATTGTTATCCGTTGTGCCATTGCCGTCTCCATTGCCATTATCCCCAACAATTTGTTTTAATGTATCGCACTGCTTAATCGAGCTTCCGGTTGATATTGGTGGCGATGCAGAATTTCTGGAAGATAAAGGTTGGTTAGAATTTTCTGTTTCTGTACGATCGTGAGTTAGTTCATTAGACGAACATTGGGTAACAGCAGAATTGTTTGAACCAGTTCTGGATAAATTCTTTCTTTTCCCATTAGCATTTATTTCAATAACTTCAGTTAGATTATTAATAGATTCTAGAGCTTTTTGGGTGGGAGTCTTTGGTCCTGTTTTTTTACGTTCTCTGGTATGAGTACATTCTAGATTGTTTGTCCGGCATTGGCCACATGGTCTGTTTGCATCACACTTTACTTTTTTGGCAGCACAAGTGTCACAAGCTCTGATGTTTGTTGCTCGCTTTCTTTTGGGCTTTTTCGAAGTTGTATGACGATTGGTTAGTTTTTTAAGCGAAGGATTTGAATTATTTGTCGTGTGGAAAAAATTCGATAGTACTGATTCGGAAGGTGCTTGATTAGAGTTATTGCTCAAACCTGGATTGTTACTGGATGGAGATATGGAAGATGTGGGAGATGCTGAGTTGAATGTTGACATTGAATCTCCTTGACCAAGTGCTAGAAGATTGTCACTGTTATTGGTGTGGGAGTAATAGTTATTGTCGTCATTATTGTTGTTGTTATTATCCCCACTACTATTAAAAATAAAGTTATGGTTATTCATCGCCAGGTCCTGTGGGTAATATCAATTTTAAAGAACATATAGCTCTATAAATAGAAACAGACAATGAAATTTTAATACTAGTTAGTAAGGGGTCGTCGGATGTAAGATTATGTACGATGTGCCAAAGGGTAGTAGGGGACTAAGAAGAATTACACTAGCACCTTCCTCTTTTTTTTCTGCGTTGCTGTGTTTTTTTTTTTCTAGACTCGCGCAGTAAAATTTACGAGGACTTCAGATTGTGATTGAAAGAGCCCCGACAACCAACAGTGGGGAACCAAAATAAGTATTAAAAAAGAAATGTATGCAATATCTGAAACTACTTTCCACTAACTACTCTTCAGCTTATTGTTTAATTTGTTTGGAAAGTTTTATTTTGCCACAAGAAGAATGTTGCAATCAAATATCTATGAATTGCTGTAATTTTGGCGTGCCTTTTTGCAATGTAGAACTAGCTTGAGCAGTTTACTGTTGAGTAAGGGTTTAAACCAAACAGAATATCCTGTTCAATAGCTTAGAGTTTAAGTTTTCTCTACAGTCGACCTTTCTTAAAGACCATATCAACAGCCGCAGCATTTTTACCTCAACAAATATATTGTTTTGCATTTACATCTATTACTACTCTAAAATGATGTTACACATCAGATATTTAAACATCACCCATTAATTTACGGTATCTTTGTTGAGCACTTGCCATGTCTTTGAATATCTCATACTTTGTCATTAATAGTTGGTAATAATCTTCTCTAATATTAATACTATTTTCATTACCAAGATAGTCGTTATTATTATTTTGTATTGCTTGATCAAACGCATCATCGTAGTGCCAACCAAATGAGCATAGTTTACCAATCAATGCCATCAACTGAGCACCTCGAGCAACGTCGTGATTAGCAATTATAATTGGTAATCCTGTAACTGTAGATAATAATTTCAAAAACCTGGTATTCTTACTTTGCGACCCATTTATAATGATTTGAGAGACATTCGACAATGGTTCCAACAATTGTTTTGTTTGAAACACAAGAAATTCAAGTATTAGAATGTACTTGATTACTTGTGATAATACGTTTCCTGATTTTTTGTTTTGATTGTTTGGAGAAATAACACCAGGTAAAATGTCATTGTTGTTGTCTATGATCATTTGTGACATTTTGGGGTCACCGTAGGGATTTCTATTCCCATAAACATCACCGTAATAAAAATAACCTTTAATCAACTCGTGAATTGATTTATTATGTTTCAACTCTAAATTTTGAGTCTCTTGTTCTAATTGGTCAAATCCAATTGTTAAGAAATCCTCGAATAATTTACCCGAAGCTGGTTGGCCAAATTCATATAAATAAAGTCCTGATTTTCCAATCTCTACTGGTCCCCAAACTGTTGGAATATAAT
>OBUW01000485.1_pt1 | contig 20859 bp, 9 predicted proteins | sample 1475761 | NCBI WGS metagenome assembly OBUW01 (sample SAMEA2579908, study PRJEB22360) | human gut metagenome | biome: human gut; feature: human-associated habitat; material: faeces | place: Denmark | collected 2008/2010
TTCTTTTCCTTCTTCTCCTTTTTGTCTTTCTTTTCCTTCTTATGCTTTTTCAACGTCTTTTTGTCTTCCTTAGTTTCACTTTCATCAGCTTTCCTCTTTCTGCTTTTTTTCCCATCATCTTCTATATTCTTATAAGATATCAATTTTTTGCTCTCCTTATCCCAAGTACTCAGCAAAGTTTCTCCCTTGACAAATCTCATACCCCATTTACCATTAATTATATCATCATCACGAACATTGTCCAATACTTTATTGACCACATTTTCTTTCCCATTTAATCTTCCCAATATTCTTTGGAACGCATCTAATCCAGCAGTTCCTTCTTCCTCTAATCCACCGTCTCCATTCGCTTTACGTTTATGTAATTTGGCTCCTAGCCCCAAATTATCGTCTTTAATTGAAACTTTAACGTGGGTAGTTAATGCATGGGACACCAACCCTAATCCACTGCCCTGTTGCCAACCCATTTTCGCTAAATATTGATGCCCAAAACGGGAGGTATCATTAGACCAGTTTGTATTTCTAGGATCATTTCCAAATCTCTGCTTTATCTTTGTACCTGCTAACCCCATTATGATGCAATTTGATAGTTGATATTTCTATAGATACTACTTGAAAAAAAAAAAAAAATTTGTATGAGATGTGATTATGTTTCTTTTTTTTTAACTTCTTGTTCTCGTTTTAGTGCACTTCTTTATTTTTTTTTTACTGATACATATTTATTATTACACAAAAACATTCATTTTATAAATTACAATCGAACTTTTCATTCAGTATCCTAATATATTTAGCCAATTATTTGAAGTGGAATATCCATTATAAGAACCTTTTTCAATACACCCGCTCTTTTTCAACCAGTCAATCACTGCAGTAAAATCATTTACACTCAACAAAGAATCAAACTTTCGGAAAATCAGATCGATTGGAATACCAGGACGAAAGTGAACATGATACAAAATTGCCACAACAATATCTCGCCATAACTTAGCGTCAATTTGTCCATTTATATCCAACCAAATTCTGCTACATGGCTTCCCAGTGGGGACCGGTATAATCATATGAATGTCTTGGTCGTCTATATTTGCTGCACCCGTGGGAGATTTATGCAACACAATTTCACAATCCAAATCATTTTTATCCATCAATCGTGATTCATATCCGTCAAAAGTGTATTCCTTCTCAATTCTTCTTAGAAGTACCGAAGAGCTCGACACAAGGTCCAATAGTTGGGCCATGATACCATTATCAATTCCCTGCGATAAAGGATAGCCCTTATTGGAACTGAAAACATTAACTAATTCATCTTTAAACTGAGCTGCTTTATTGAAAAATGACGCCAGAATACGTACATACAAGGAATCATACACCTTGTCTGTCAAAGTGAAATTGTTTTGGCTGTCATCAGTCCCAAAATACAACAATTCTCTATCTTTAATCATCGCTTCAGATGCTTCCTGAATATGCTTATTAGGAAAATCAGACAACAACTTGTCAATCTTGCTTGACGTGCTTGTTTCTTTGGACGTACCAAATATCGCCTTCAACATGGTTCGAATCTCATCATGCGGTTTTATTGGCAAAACCGGATCCTCTGGATCTTTAGACACGTAGAATGGAGTACTGGCAAGCGACATCTCCTTCATCCTCATTGATAAAAGCTCAATTTGCTCAAAAGTATCAATATAAGTTTCGGTTGTTGTTTTATTGTAGTACCTGTAGTTATCAGCCACATTCTTATACAATGGCATCTTGTCAACCAGCTCATTGTCGGCACCTTCATAATTGCCCCATAAATCTAAAAAGAACAGTATTCGAATATCTTCCAAATCACCAGCCAGAACCTTTCCTTCATCTATTCCTCTCATCACAATCAACTGAAAGTCTTCAACTCCTTTGTCTACCACTGCACCCCCACCAATAGATTTTCTAGTTACAGACCACGTTTTTCTTAAGGAATCAACAGTGACATTGTCAAAAAGTTCACTTATAGCATCGTAATCAATAGAACTTATGTTGAAAGCTTTGGAAATACACACAGCACGAAATAAGGTAATCGTGTCGGTTTTGTCGAATTTGACAGCAAAGTTTTTTTTGACTCCTCTATTCAGCAGTTTACCATTATTAGATCTTCTTTCAGGAGCAGATTTTCTTTTAAATCTTTTCGGAGCAAAACTGGACAGCTCACTTTTAGTCGGCTTGGTAGACTTGGACAAATCGGTGATCTTTGATACTGGAGCCAGCTTTTCGTCTTGTTTAATATCCGTCTTCAGGGCACCAAAAGTTGTATTCACATTTTGACCAACTGGTGCATCCAGACGATCTTCATGGGCCACTCCCAGTATTTCATCCACAAATTTAGTACGAGGCTTGCGTCTGTTTTCTGCAATAGGTTTTCCTCTTCTTTTTGGCTGGGCTAAAGATTCCAATCTTTTCAGGCCTTTCCTGTCAAATGGACTTTCAATTTTAAAGAGTGCATACTTTGATTCAATAGTTCTCAAGCTGGCATTACTAAAGGATTTCTTGGATTGAGCAGCAGAGCTCCAATCCTTTGAGCATGATTTTCTGTAGTCCTCGATCACATCATCACTAGGTTTTAATCTTTCTTCTTTGGAATATATTAATAATCTGGTAATTGGCTGCCCACCTTTTGTCAGAGGTATAAGTTCAAACTCAATCATGCCACTTTTTTGTAACTTTTCTATATCTCTTTGGATTGTCCTTTTATCTGTTATTGTAGTGCTTTCTAACTTTTTGTCCAATTCTCTTGTCACATTTGCGTCAAAAATTACAATCCCACCTTTTGACTCAACTAATTCGACAATCATATCCCTTCGCAGTTCACCTTGTACATCGTCACCAAAATTAGTTGTTTGAAAACCTTTTCTTCGGCTGTACTTCCGTACCCGTTTACCAGTCAGACTCAAGGAAACCGGTCCATTTTCAAGGTTGCCTGTTTTATTTAACCTACTTTCTGTCGTCAGAAGCCCCTCTACAGTAATTATATCATCACTATCATGGTCCAATTCCACTTTCACGTCCAGTTCATCTTCTTTTTCCAACACTTCTATTTCATCTTGATTGTCAACTTCAGTGTAATCATTGTCCACCTCATCCACCAACACATCATCTTCGATTTTTATTGGGGGCTTTCTAGCCGAACGTGCAGACCTTCGCAAACATGTTATAATGTCGTTTTCAGTAGAAGTTTCAACCTTTCTTTTCTTGAAAGTAGTTTTGGGTGATTCCTTGGATACTTTCCGCTTCGACAAAGGTGGCTTGTCCGTCTTAGGCAGTACCGTATCGGCAGTAACAACTTCATCCACTTTAGATACTTTAGTTTTAACAATTTTCGGAGGAGCTACCATTGACTTGTCAACAGGGTGTTCATCTTGTTCATCTTCACGTTGTTTATAGTTGGCATCCCGTAACATCTTTATAGCTGGGTATAATTTCTCAGGAGTATCAAACAATTGTATCTGTTTCTTTTTTCTGTCTTTCACAAATAGCATTTTATTTAATGCTTTGAAATCGACATTAGCTATTGTTTTTAAAACCGGTCTTGCTTTTTTATGTTTCGTGACAGTAACTGAATCAATATTTTCCCGAGCACAGTATTTGTAAAACTTGATTTTACCCTCGGCTTCAACAATCCTGACTACTCCAGTTTTGTCATTTTCATCAGGATATACCCTCAAAGGCTGCAACGCCTGTCCTTTCAACTGATAGCTTGGAAATATCTCAAAAAATCTTTCTACTAACCTATTTCTAGGCTGACCTAAAACCAGCAGAAGTATTTGTCTCGACGAAATACCATCCAGTTTTGAATCATAGATGTACTGATACAATTGTGACGCAAGAGGAAACATGACATTGAAGGAAGGAACAAACCTAGCTTCGTCATCATCCTCGTCATCATCATCACCATCTTCTTGATCTTCGCCATTGTCACCCAATTGAGGCATCTCCAGAAATTCAGTTTCCATATTTAACTTCAGATCTTGGCGATCTTTTAAATACTTTATAGCATAGATCAATCTACTTGTCTCTTCGTCTTTGATATTCACCTTTTCTATAACTCCTTCATCGTGGAGAGCATTTAGAATTGAACGAAACAAATTTGATAACGATCTTGTTTGATGCATGCGCAATTCTCTTTTCAAATCTCTGAATACTCTGATTGAATGTGGAGCATTCTTACAGGACTCAACAATAACATTTTTCAAATTTTCACGAAACTTCCAATACTTGCTAATATTGCCATCTTCATCATTCTCTTCATCATTCTCTTCATCTTTGCTTTTACTCCCATTGCTGTCTGATTCAGCGGGTTCGACGTTTGTGTGGTAAGTTTTCTTCTTCTGTTGTTTATCCTCAGACTTTTCAGATGTTGAAGCAAACTTTATGTGCACAATCCAACTGGAATGTACCTTCTTTTCTGTAAAAAATCTTTTCTCCCTGTAAATGAGTCTCCACTCTTCCAACTTATTGAGTCTCCCCGTCAATGATCTGTTGTCCTGACCAGTTATATCAATTAAAGTTGGGGCCCATATACCTTTGCTTCCGTGTTTGGCAATCTCTTGTAGTAACTCATATGGTTTGTCACCAAGGGATGATAAGAACTTTTTGTTGTTGGTAATTCCTGTCAAATAGAGCACTTGGGTTTCCTGTTCTGGAAGTACTCGAATGTTAGTTAAATCGTCATAACTGGCAACAAATATCTTGTAATCGCTATTCGCCGTGACTGGGCTATTATTATAGGTGACATATATTTTAGCACTCTCTGAATTTCCTTCCTCATCCTCCGCAACAAATAACCATTGCCATATTAATTGTTTTTGAAATTCATCCAATTGATCTTGTTGGTTAAATTTGGTTTGAATGAACGCCCACAACTCATCTAACGTTAGTCCCCACTTTCCCGAGAATGATAATTTCTTGATTGTAAATTGAACTACTTCATATGGGGCACACGGAAACAGCATATTAGCATTGCCTTTAGATGTATTAGTTTACCTACTTTAATAAAGTCTTATAGCAGATAATCCGTTAAAGAAAAAAAGCTTACTTCTTGGTGGTTATATGATCTGTTTTTATTTTATTTTATTTTATTTTATTTGTTTTCTTTTCTTTTTTTTTTGGTTGCTTGAATTATTATATTTTTGGGATCTTTTTTTTTGGCATCAAGTTGGCAACTTTCTCAAACTCTATCAATTTCTTTTTCAACTGGAAGAGATCACAACCCAAGAAATATCACATATCCACAATGACCGACTCTGATGACGAACCAATAACCTTATCTTTACATGCCTTAGCAGCTTTGCAAGAATTTAGAAATGAAGAGAAGGAGAGGTTGGAAAAATTTGAGTCCTTGTACCAGCAATCGGAAGATAAATTTGATGAGCAAAAGAAACAAGAACAACAAAAGATAACTATTGACGACTTCAAAGAGGACTGGCAATTATCACAATTTTGGTACTCGGATGAGACTGCAAAAACATTGGGCAAAGCTTTATTAGAAGGTGCTGACGAAAACACAGTGGTTGTGATTGCCAGTGCACCATCAGTGTATGCTGCCATTAAACAATTTCCACCAGAAGAGATTCCTACTGAACATATCTATTTATTAGAGTTTGACCCTAGATTTAAAGTTTTGGCCGGCTCCGAGCACTTTAGTGTCTACGATTACAATAAACCTAACGATATTCCTGAGCATTTACGCAACAAATGCCACAGGTTATTGATAGATCCTCCATTCTTAGAAGAAGAGTGTCAAACAAAGTCGAGTCAAGCAGCCAAGAACTTGTTGGTTCAGAATAAGACCGAGAAAACAAAATATGGAGATAACAAGTATAAGTTGATTACTTCTACTGGTGAAAGAATGTTCGAATTGGTCACTAAGAAAAACTACCCAGATACCGAGATGACAGACTTTTTCCCAGAACACAAGAATGGATTGAGCAACGAGTTTAGGTGTTATGCGAATTTCGAATGTTCATATTGGAAATTTCAAAAGTGATTGAAAACCCTAACAAAAAAAGTCATATACAAATAATAGAAATAGTTAGATTAAGTCGTGTATAATATACGATAGTACATACAAAAAAGTTTTTATTGTGCCTGTATATAAAGGGTGTATAAAAAAGGGAGTGAGTGAGTGGAAGAATGACCGGACAACGTTGAAGTATTTAAAGTGTGTAAATAATTCTTTTTCTTTTTGTTAGAGTATTCTTTTCTTTCCTTTCCTTTCAGTGAAAAATTTTTTTTTTCCCCTTTTGACTGAGAGAAAGAAAGAGCAAAGGACATCCATCCAACATCATCAAAATTTTTCTTCTTTTTTTTCCAAATTTTTTTTTAACTTCCTTTCCTTTCTTTGAAGTATCATTTTACTACACCAACACATCACAAACCAATACATAATGTCATTCTCAGATTTCTCTAAAGTCGAATCTATCAAGTCATTGAACGAATTCTTGGCTGACAAATCATACATTGATGGGTAAGTTTTATTTTTTTTAGTATTTTGTATTATTAGTTTTGATCTCATTTCATTTTGGAAATTGCCATTGCCATAGGGATGTCTCTAAATGGAATATCCTAATTGATTCATAGAGAGTCCAATTACACAATGTGATGGAATTCTAATGTATCCGGTGATTTTATTTATTTATTTATTAAAATGATGATCTCAATCTTTGGTCCGTGTTTATGAGGTGGCCTCAAGACCCACCGCATGAGTGACAAAGAAGATTTAAATCTTATATCTGACAATAATAGAGTTATTTCAATGAGACAATTGATTTTACAATTACTGACTACAGGAATAAACAAAAAATATAAACGATATACTAACATGTTTGATAGTACTACTGCCACTCAAGCTGATGTCACTGTCTACAAAGCTTTCCAAAAGGAATTCCCACAATTCACCAGATGGTTCAACCACATTGCTTCATTCACTGAAGAATTCGAAGACTTGCCAGCCGGTAAAGCCCCAGCCGCTTCTGGTTCTGCTGCTGCCGCTGCTGAAGAAGAAGATGACGAAGATGTCGACTTGTTCGGTTCTGATGATGAAGTTGATGAAGAAGCTGAAAAATTGAAGCAACAAAGATTAGCTGAATACGCTGCTAAGAAGGCTGCTAAAGGTCCAAAACCAGCTGCCAAATCTATTGTCACCTTGGATGTCAAACCATGGGACGATGAAACTGATTTGGATGAATTATTGACCAACGTCAAAGCCATCGAAATGGAAGGTTTGACTTGGGGTGCTCACCAATGGATTCCAGTTGGTTTCGGTATTAAAAAATTACAAATTAACTTGGTTGTTGAAGATGCTTTAGTCTCATTGGATGACTTACAAGCTGCTGTTGAAGAAGATGAAGACCACGTTCAATCTACTGATATTGCTGCTATGCAAAAATTGTAAGTTTCCTTTCTCCATTTCTATTTTGTAGATCTTTTTAATAACAGTAAATATTTTTTTTTGTCCATTATTATCTGTAGTGCTACAGAGTTATACAGCTTGTGTGTGTCTTTAGTTGACTCTTGGTATGTGCAACAAGTTTATTGATGTTATTAAAAGCTGTTGACTACAAGAAAAGAAACATCACACAACACCAAACTCCATTGGCCGAACAGTCAACCAAGAAGTTCAGTTGTTTTTCGAAATCCCAATGTCATTTGGTTGTAAGTAAACTGAATGTTTGGCACATAGTAGTTTGTCAATCCAGAAAAGAAGCATTGTACTTTCTTTGAATTTGATCAACACCCATTATTTTGCATGAACGATAACTTGGTATCAGATTCTATTAGTCTATATAATATGTATATACACGAGGAATAATGCACTCAATATGGCGATCCATGAACGTGTTTGGCAATTGCCACTGGAACTGCTAGTAGTGTTCTTGTCCATGTTCTCACCACTAATGGTTGAACTGGGTTGGGACCCAGAACTAGATGCAGATTGTGTAAATGAAGTACTTGTTGGAACCTCGTTTTGATCTTCATTGGGGTTTAAAATCTCTTCAATATCTTCGTCTTCTGTATAAACCACCGGTGCAACCGAAATGGTCATGTCCTGCAAATCATAAACGAGGTAGATTCGTCTCAATATATCGTCACCAAAAAGAATGCCACCACCACCTATAACGGAATTGCTCATAATTGCCAAATAGCATTGACCGTCCTTTTCAGTCTTGAGATCTTGAATGGGGACCGAAAAATCTGAATCGCCTATCGAAAACCCAAAGAAATGCTCATCATAGCCATCACATTCAATTTCGTAAACTGACTCATCTTCATCGTACGTTGCATTTAAAGAGTGGCCAAGAGCATCAATCCATTCATCAGGGAAAATTGAAAAAGTAGACCCGGTATCCAATAGAATCGAATGACCACCAGAAGCAACATTTCCGTTTTTGGTCTTCAAATTCGTCACATTCACTGAAAGCTGACTTTTGGAATCAACGGGGACTGTACTCAATGCCCCCTTGTACTTTGCATGATCGATAGCACCAAATAATATTGTACCAGTGGTGGAATTTGACGAGTTCAAATAGACAGAATAGGCGATCTTATTAATCAACCCCTGCTTTTGTAATAAGACAGGAAAATTGTCATAACCATTTGCTATTCCAATCCCCAAAATACCATCAGATACACTCGATCTATTGGCAATTCCTATTTTCAAACCAGTTACGCCATATTGTCCAAATTGAACACTGTCATAACCCCATACACCTTGAGCAGCAGATCCATCTACATAACCAATGGAAAAGTCTTCTGACGTATTTTTAAATGTTTTTGAACTCTTGGAATTGTATGTCCCATTGAATGTACAAGAATAGTCTTGATCGATATCGTTGAAAATATCAGGTAATTGGGGTGCACCTTCAGTTTGAAACTCTGATACCTTGTAACAAACGGCATCATTACTCATGACCCACAAGTCATAAGAACCGGTATCTATTGACACCGAAACTTTATCCTTATTCGAACCGATCTCCAATTCTGTAGTGTATAAGATCTTGTCGTTGAGAAGAGGCATTGGCAAGGCATCTCTTTTTGTGTATTTGGATGGTGTTAGGACTTTGTTGAAGTCCAACTTGATAGAACATTTCACAACTGAGGCTAAATATAGTAGGAATACAAAATTCATTATTACTAGGTCCATAGAAAGTTATAAGTTTAAAAAAAATAATCACCAAAGAAAACCAAATGAAAGCTTAATGAATATTTTTCAGATACAGTTGTTGAAATCTCTGAAATGGGGGTGTGTGGGCTTATAAGATCTGGTTTATAAAACAAAAAAAAAGAAAAAAGAAAGAACAAGAAAAGCTTTTTCTTCATAATTCTAGATCTGCTTTTTTAGTAGGTTGAGATCATCATCCGTTTATCTATCTTCGTCGTGGCTATTATAAATTTCTATTGTGTCCTATTCAATTTATCTTTTTTTGGCAATATACTAGAACAAACAAAGAAGCCTGGCTGCGGCAACTAACTGCATGTGTGCACAAAATAAATCTCCTATATTTGCTACCCACTTAGTTGTTGAATAATTTCAGGTTTAAAGTATACACAGGATTATTAGTTCATTCAAATGTGTAATATCTAAACTACCAAATCTAGTTAATCAATTAATTAATTAGTACTGTGCAGTCAACAGTATTTATTATTTTGTGTTTTGTTTCGTGCCAAGTACCATAAAAGTATGTAGTGTGGGAGGGGGGGCGGACTTTCGGGAGTATTATTTTTTTTTCTGACGACGGACTTGGGCGTACTAGCCAAGTCGACGAAAACGAAGCAATGTTCAGTTTTTCATAATTCATTTTTTTATTGAAAGAAACTTGGTCCTGTCAATTCCACCAATGCCAACATAGCACAAAAGCATACAGGTATTGACTCATATTACTTGCAATAATAAAAATGTTGTTTGATCGTCAAAATCTGCCGGACAATTAGTCGTCCATGATTGCAAGATCACATTTAAATAAAGAATTCTTCGTCACTTGGTACATCCGAAAGTAACTTCTTGGAGTATTTCCTCCAATCTATATTTTGTACTCGTGGATATTCACCGAACATTTTCAACTTTAATAATATAGTATAGTTTGGTTGTAATTACAGAAGACGATGTTGTCGCTTTCAAGCATCACTTTTAACTTTTGGTATAAAACCCGGTAACAGTTTTCACACATTTAACGAAAGAAATAGGAAAAAAAGTCAATATTAATCTTAAAACTTTAATATTAGTATTCGTCAGAAATCGAGAAAGAAAGAGTCCCCGACATGTATGTGGTAATTCTCAAATTCAGTTCACTTCAAGTTGCAAGCTTCTATACCATAGTGAAATTGTTGCCACAATGGATGTACAGAATTTCAATTTCCAATTGTAGACATCTGAATATAAGTTTATTAACATGAGCGACCTCATGTTTTCAGAGTTATCACAGAATAGACCAGAAAAGTAAGCTAGTTAATGTTAATGCAAATTACACGAATATATTGGAATCACTATTCTCAAGGATTGGCTCAGACGGGTTTCCCGGTATTTTGCTTTTTAAGGTGAATGATTTCAGCAAGTAGTCTGTCATCCAATGAGACTAATACTATATGTAGAGGTATTATTTGCAAAATACCAACTTCCCTTGATCGTTTGATATTATAATTAAATCTTAGTTGATTATTACTTAGTTTTGGAAGTAATGCCTTTATGTACAGTTATGCCAGTACACTACATCTACTTATTGTCAACGTTACCAACTTACTCAGCAACTGGCCAATTTTTTTTTAGACAACGTTTCTATTGACTTGACAAATTGAAAACTCTTTTCATATTTTTTTAATGAACCACCAGCTTTAATCACATATATCCGTTAGAATATGGTAATGGAATCACCTTATAATTCCATACACATTTATCAGTAATGTGTAGTGTAAACAAAAACCTGTACATAGTTGCTTGGTTGAAGAAAAAAAATAAAATAGAAATACAAAACAAAAAAAACTTTTTTTTTTCTTTCTTTCTTGCTTTATTTAATTACCTATACTTTAAGAAAGGGTTACCCTTCTACTCTTTATGTGTTTATCTTATGGTTGTTTAGCTTGAAACAGACAACTTAGTTTAAAGATAATTGTGAAAGAAAAAAAAATTATCACAGACAATACTCAATTATGTCTACATCTCTACTGCACCAAGAGTTGTCGACTGAAAAGGGGCAATCATGTCCTCCAATACCAGATAGCAATCCTTTAAATCCAAAATCACCTGCATTAAGAACCACCAGCAATTCTACAATTCTAAATAGTCCCATTGAAACTATCAATGTAAATACATCATCAAAAAGCAACATATCCGGCGAATCAACCATTAATGGCTCAGCATATTCAAACTCCACTACAGTAGTTCAGCCTGAGGTGTTCGGCGAAGCGCACACGACAACTTCAACCCATAATTCCGCAAGTACCAGAACAGAGAGGAACGAATTTCCGAATAGCCACCTACACCAACACCAACAAGAGAGTAGGAACAATGGTGAAAGTAATACTCCTATGACTTCCCCGAAACATTTCCCCACCGATGATTTGAGACATAGTCTTTTCTACAAAGCAGGATCTGCAGCTCACCATAAATCAGCAACTTCTTCGAAACAGAGTTCTACAACATCTTTGAAAGATGGTCTCAATAATGCAAACAGTTATCATTTCCAGAATACATTTTTGGATAACAATGTCATGTCAGATTTGGAAGAATCTCCTGTCCCTAACGAGAGAAACCCTATTCAAGACACTGGTCTTGGTCCTCGTTCCCATGCAACTAAATTTGGTGTTCAATCCACAACGTCATTGCCTACTACTATACTGCAGAGTAGACTACCAAATAGTAACAAGTCCAGCTTTTTCCCCTTCAAATCTTATACATCTTCACCAGTGAAGGAGACCAAACATGTATTTTTAGAGTACGACCCAATCACCCGCAGAAAGGTACTTAACACATATGAAATTTTAAGAGAAATTGGCAAAGGTGAGCACGGGAAAGTAAAACTAGCGAGAGATTTGATCAACAATGAGTTAGTTGCTATCAAAATCGTCAATAGAAAATCCCGGAAAGAAAGACCTTCGCTACGAATGCGAAAGAATTCGAGTGCACCCGTCATAAATGAATATGAATTGAAAGTTAAAAGAGAAATAGCAATAATGAAAAAGTGTCGTCACAAGCATATAGTGGCGTTGCGAGAGGTTTTGGACGATTTAAACTCGTTGAAAATATATCTTGTTTTAGAGTATATGGAAAAGGGTGAAATAAAATGGAAAAAACTACAATCAGATGTTGCTAAACCAACAGCTAACAAATGTTACGATGCCAACGATAATGAAATTCCATGTTGTGGCAACGGAAGAATGCAGCAGCGGCAACAGAGTCTATTAACCGATGAAGATTTGTTGTCAAATGAGTTTTCCCCAAATTTGACGTTTAAACAGTCAAGAAAGATATTCAGAGATGTTTTACTAGGACTAGAGTATTTGCACATGCAGGGGATTGTTCACCGTGATATTAAACCTGCAAACTTGCTAGTTTCAGCTGACAATATTGTCAAGATTAGCGACTTTGGTGTTTCCTTTGCCACCTCTTTAGCTGAAAATGACGAAGGGTATTTGGTGAACGAATTGGACTTAGCTAAGACTGCGGGGACACCAGCGTTTTTTGCTCCTGAATTATGTCAATTTGACGATGAAACGGCTACAGAGAAGTTGTCGTCTTCCACTGAGTCGATGGCACCTCCTAAGATTGACTACAAAATTGATATTTGGGCATTAGGTGTAACATTGTACTGTTTGTTATTTGGTAAAGTGCCGTTTAATGCTGATACAGAGTATGATCTATTTCAGGTTATCGTGAAAGAGCAGCTAAAGTTCCCTGATTCCATTAAAGCATTCAACCCTCCATCAACAGTGACAGAAGAAGAATTTGAGTTAGCAAAAGACCTATTATCCAAGATGTTGGACAAGAACAACCGAACCAGGATTGAAATCCAAGATATTAAAGTACATCCTTTCACTTTGATGGATTTGGATAATGACGTGGATGGCTTGCATGAATTGTTTCATCTAAATGGAGACAACCCAGTCGAACCATTGAGCTTTGACTTGGACGAACACGACATAGTTCTGAAAGATGAAGTCGATAATGCAGTTATTGGAGTAGGAGCAAGAATCAAAAGAAGCTTAGTCAGGGCAATACGTGCTGGTGGGTTGAAGGATGGAGAAATAAGAAACAAGTTTGCGGCTTTGCAACTAGAACATTCGAGGAGTGAAAATAGCGAGGAATCTTCTAGTGGTTATTCTAACTACAGCTCTAGCACCAGATTGTTGGGTTATCAAAACGGTCAAAACTACTCAATGATATTGTCAGAAGGTTTACCAGTTTCGTCTGCCACTCCCCCTCCTGCTTTGTTGGCGGCACAACAGAAACGATCTTCGTTGTTGCTGCCGAAAAGTGGGGGAATATCTGAAAAGAACAACCCACATTTCCCATCGTCTTTGGCGCATCAAATACCAAACACATCATCCCCTTCTACTTGTTCGTCTTCAACGTCGATGGCATTCCAAAACCATTTTTCCTTTGCAGGCATGAGAGAAAGTGGCAAAAGTCTATTGCATGATATGATCGAGTCCAATAGTAATAACTCTAGCAGAAGAGGTAGTTCTGCTGGAATAACTGTTTCGGAGGCTCCTCAAATTGAAACAAAAAGAAATGTTGGAGGGGATTTATATTTGAAGAACCAGTCTGTTGTGGAGACTTTCAAAGGGATACAACTTCAAGATGACAAGAGAAGACGATCAAGTATTTTTTCACTTCATTCGCAAATTGGGACAAATTCAAACAAGAGTTCCTTATCTCATGAATTAACACCAACTCAAACAGGGCTGGGGGCATCCACTCAGCAACAGCATCAGCACTATTCCACAAACTATTCAAATATAGCTGCCCCGATTCCAGTACCAGCACCTAGGAAACAATCGACCTCGGATAATGAACAAGACATCAAGGCACCATTACTCCATCAAGAGAAGAATGTCATGGGTAAGCCATACTTAAAGATTGGCCCCATTAGCATCGCCAGAGAAGACGAAAAGTCTGCCGATGATCATCCGGACTCTTCCATTATATCCTTACCATTAAGTGAAAGTTTTGCATCCTTGGATAGCATAAACGATGACTATCTAAGTAGGAAGTACGAGGAATACACCAACAATAGAAAGGAGAATTCAAAATCTGAGGGCAATGTGCCGGTTATACTGCTACGGAGAAAGTCAAGTCTTTCAGAATCAGATTTAACGAGACACGTTCAATTGAAAGATCCTTTTGGTAAATTTAAACCCGATGGAAGTGAGATAGCTGAGAAGTTCAAGGCTTTCAATCTTGGCAATTTGATGAAGACTGGGGGCAAATTTGCTTTAGCTGAGCATAACTCTAGTGATAGTCAGCAGATAAAGGGGAACAATTATCAAAGCAGCGATGATGGCATTGCTCCTAAAGCAATTGTACCCGCCATATCATACTCGAGCTCCGACTCTTACTCTTCGTGCTCGTCTAGCAGTTTCGATGACGAAGATGAATCTGACGACGATGAAGAGAATTTGACGTTGGCATTTCAATCTAAAGTTGCACCAATATCTAGAGCTAATTTTCTATCGTTGACAGGACGGGCCAAATCACACGATTCAAACTTGCCAACACTCCGACAAAATCGTGAAAAAGGTAGACAATTGAATCCTGAATTTCAGGGGCCAATAATCTTTCACGATGGTTTACCAGAATTTGAAGATGTTCCAGATGGTTTAATTAACAGCAACCCAATTGGAAATAATAATGTTAATGGTAACAGTGCATTTAATTCCGGCTACAGCTACTATGACAATGTTAACCCTACCGTTGTTTCTAGCAATGTATCTACAGCCACTTTAACAATGGGCATGGCACCAAGCGAGTCAGTAGAGACAAATGTCGAAGCACCAGCACAGGAAAATGCTGTAAAGGTTTCATCGCCATTGAATCCCCACAAAAACACCCTGTCTCGGAGTGACATTTTGAAAGATCTTAAAAAGAACACAAGCATTTCATTCGGAGAAATCCTTTTCAATGATCAGTTCAACAATCATTACAAAAAAGATCCAGTTTACTCACCATTTCCCTCTGCTAAACATTTAGATAATGATCAGGAAACAATAGTAAAGGAATCAGCTAGCAAATTTCATGAACATAGGCCAACTTACTACAGATCAAACTCGGTAACCATTGGGTTATTGCATAGAAGCACTCATAGAGAAGACGATGATGATGTACTGCAAACAGGCAATGATCTAGAGCAACTTATAACTAAAGAGAAACAAGGATGAATAAATAATTCGATTTAATTTTTTTTTTTTCAAACTTTTTTTTTTTGGTCGATTTTCTAGAACGCATTACAGTTAGTAGCTTAAATTATTTATATCGAATAGATTTGAATACACATTGTCATTCTAGGATTTAAAACTGTGTTTTTATGGCTATTCTATATCTTTTCTGTATATTTTTGGGGGAGAAGAAGAAGGCAGGCTCTAAAATTTTTTCCGTTTTCCCGTTAACTAAGGTCATGTGACCTTTTCTTCACTAACAACCGTAATCTGATATGGGGTAGATCACCGATAAGAGCTTGATTTATTATGATTGTTGGGAATTGTTTAATACTTTTTAGGAGGTTAAAATCTGTACTATTGACAGTATAGAGACTACGTAGCTAAGTTAACTTACTCTTACGTCTACATCAATGAATGGGAAGGGGTGGGATCATACTACTTTTATTAACAATGAATGATCTTCTCCCCCCTCCTCTCCTCCTCCCACCGCCTCCAGAAAATAAGTTGTAAAAAAATTCTTCTTATCAATACTCACACAATTTTTATTTTTTTTTTTTTTTTGATTCTTTTAAGAGAAGTCTTTGTTTTTGTTTTTATTAGTAATAATAACTCTTTTTGTCTTAACTCCACGCTCTCCTTGTTTTACACATATACAACTCAATCACGCCAACACCATTTAATAATCTCCTTTTGATTTGATTTTAACTTGGTTATTAAACTAGTTAATCATCAACCACGGCGTATCACTTATCAACAGCAAATCCACAATTTTTTTTTAATTTATCATTATTTTAATAAGATTAGCAGATTTAGTAAAGTATACACCACTCCACAACCAAGTATTACTTTGTCCTTATAGATATAGACATACATTCAACAAGTACTCCCTTCTCAATACATCTCCTGTCTATTCAACATGATACCTCAGTCGAACCCTACAGCTCAAAGACGTTCAGGTGATGCCCAAAATACCAATAATGTGGCACCTAACTCAGTAGCCACCACCACTGACACTGCTTTGACAGCTTCCACACAATCTGGAAGCAGCAGCAATAATGCGAATAAAAAATTGGAGTATATAGGTGTCTACAAGATTGGTCCAGAAATTGGTAAAGGGTCATTTGCCACGGTTTATAAATGTATCGATACAACCAATAATAAAGCTGTGGCTATCAAGTCCGTGTATCGGTCCAAATTAAAATCGAAAAAACTACTAGAAAACTTAGAAATTGAAATCCAGATATTGAAATCAATGAAACATCCTCACATAGTGGGTCTATTAGATTATAAGCAAACAACAAGCTACTTCCATCTAGTGATGGATTATTGTTCCATGGGCGATTTGTCATATTTCATTAGACGAAGGAATAATTTGGTGAAGTCACATCCAGTAATCTCAAGTTTGTTGCATCGCTATCCGTCACCAGAAGGGTCTCACGGGTTGAATGAAGTCTTGGTTCTCCATTTTTTGAGACAGCTCTCGTCTGCACTTCAATTTTTAAGAGACAAGAGTTTAGTACATCGAGACATTAAACCACAAAACTTGCTCTTGTGCCCGCCAGTTCATTCAAAGCAGGAATTCATTGATGGCGAGTTTGTTGGTATGTGGGAATTGCCAATATTGAAAATAGCTGATTTTGGATTCGCTCGTTTCTTGCCCTCAACTTCAATGGCAGAGACTTTGTGTGGGTCTCCCCTTTACATGGCTCCAGAGATTTTGCGATATGAAAAATATAACGCCAAGGCAGATTTGTGGTCGGTTGGTGCTGTCCTATACGAAATGACAGTGGGGAAACCGCCTTTCAAGGCAGGAAACCACATAGAATTGTTGAAAAACATTGAGAAGGCAAACGATAAAATCAAATTTCCTTCGGCAGCTCAGGTACCTGAACCTTTGAAACAATTGATTAGGTCATTGTTGAAATACAACCCAACTGAGCGGATTTCTTTCAACGAGTTTTTCAATGACTCATTAATAACCTGTGACTTGGATGATAATGATCAGCCTCTCGAAACCTCTCAAATGGATGAGAATTTGTTTATCAGTGAATATATCAGTCCCATAGCTCCTGCCGAGCGATCACAGTTTTTCAAAGAGCAAAAGAAGAATGATTCAGTTGTTAGAAGCCCATCACCCACTACTGCTACTACTGCAACCCCACGTCAAGACAATGTAGTACAGCAAATGACAAAAATTACGAGTCCTGTACCAGACGATTTTGCCCTTTCCATTGCACGAAACTCGTCAGAATTTAATTTAAAAAAGGATGATATGAATTTAGAAAAAGATTATGTTGTTGTTGAGAAAAGGGCAGTTGAAGTTAATGCACTCGCAGACGAATTGGCACACGCTGGAGCTGGAGCAGATGCCATTCCAAACTCACGCAAGAATCTGGATGTAGACCAGACCAATAGATTGGCGTCACTGCAACAGCAAACGGAAACAGCACTGTACCGCAGGTCGTCACTGAGTGGCAGTCAAAAACGTCCTAGTTTTTCTGAAAGACGAATTTCGCTTTCACTCTCGCCGACCAATGCTTTAACAAAGGCAATTGGGTTAGCTTCGAATCGATTGTTTGGGTTGACTACCAACAGTCTGCATTCCAATGTATCAGCTATAGCCGAAGATGATGACTCGTCTACTAGTAACAATGATGCATCGTCTTTTTCAACTGTCATTCCTTCTACCAATAATCACGTCCTTTTACAGAAACTCAATCTAGCCACTATAGGTGAACCGGGTACTGAATTTGATTTAGGGAGTGTTTCCAATTTAGACGAACAAATACTAGACAAGCTAGAGTTAATTGCAAACATTGCTAATGCTGTGAATTTGTATGCTGATGTCAAATTCAGTCAGATTATTCCCAGTCCGCCATCTTCAGACGGGATAGAGGATGACACCGAGATGTTGCCTCCTAAGATTATTCATATGATCAGTCAAGAGGGAATAGGATTATATATTAAGACGTTGAGTTTGTTGGGAAGAGCCATGGATATTGCTGGTCAATGGTGGTTTGAAAAATATGATGCTGTTCATGGCGAAAGACCTAGCTTTGAAACGACAGTTAGAATTAATCAAATAGTGCAATGGATCAGAGAAAAGTATAATATTTCCCTTGAAAGATTAGAGTTTTTGAAAAGTAAAAGTGATTTTACTGCTGAAGAAACAATAGAAGATAACGAGCCTAATGGAACAACAAGAGTGCAACAGGCAATTTTTGCTGCTGCTCTTGGAATCGCTAGGGAAACTGCACTTAAGGAACTTCTTCGCAATAGCACAGATATAGAATGCTCATATGTCACAAGTATATATATGCTTTTGGCAATACTTGAAGATCTTGAAGAATCTGATCGCCAGGAAGTGAAGAAAATAATTGAAAAAATTAACTCCCGTTTGAAGAATTTCATGGGGAAATGATGATATTATTATCATGCTTTCTCGCAAGATATCACCTTCACAAGATACAAATATCTCCTCAAAAAAATACAGTTTCTATGTATTTAAATATATATATATATTAGTATATTTTATAAGTAAAGAAGAATTTTTTTTTACTAGTTTTTCTTTGCCTTGTTATTCTTTTTCTTTTTCTTTGATTTTGAAGAATCATTATCGCCGCCTTGGTGCTTTTCGTCAGCTTCTTGTTCTTGTTCTTTTTCTTCCTTGACATCTTCAACCTTTTCACTAATTTCTGCTACCTTATCCTTTGTCTCTTCGGCTTTCACTGCCTCCACAGTTTTCTTTGATTCAACTTTCTTTGCTGATTCTAAAGATTTTTCAGACTCATCAGCGTATGTTTCCCATAATTTACTAAATGTTTCTGCTCTATCATCCAGTGCTTTCAATCTTCTTCTCAATGCTTCATTGAAACATATTTCCTGTGCCAATGGGAAAAATGTTTGAACCCAGCCTTTTTTATAAGTTTCACATTCAGTAACAATATCTTTCAATTCCAACTCCTGGAATTTTATTTGGATTTGATATTGTTTGAAAATGTCATCACCAATTAATCCATTTTGATACAATTTATTAAACACCGGTTCATTTTCTTTCAACTTCATCGACCTTCTAATGGCCTCAACTGCACGTCTCAACAATGCTGCCTTCATTACTTTTTCATGAGGTCTCTGATCTTTAGGCAAATCTTTATTAGTATATTGATCCTTTAAGTGTTGGTACAAAACAGCAGTGTAATTCTCCTTGAAAAGTGGTTCCACTTTGGTCAATGATTGTAATCGTCTCTTTCTGTATATGATCGAAAATGTGATGAATATCGACAATACCACACCCACATAAATCAATGGAGTGAAAACAGAAATTTTTACAATTTCCGGTTCAGGAGTCACGGTTTCTTCTGCCATCTTTGCGTTCTTTGATTTATTGATTAGCCTGTTTTGGGGATACTTGATAAAAATAGAAAAAAAAAGTGGTGATTTCTATTTGGTGGTTCCCATTTCAGCTCGAAGCTTTTTTTTTTCTTTGGAGTGGAGCTATTGAAAAATTTCTACTTCGAACACGTCAAAAAAAAAAAGAAGAAAACTCTCATAGTAGAGCGAAAGTGAAGTATACTATGTCAAATCTTATACCGATAAACAAGTCGTGCATACATTTCAATATACAAATCTATGAATCATATTCCTTTCAGGTATCCCAAGCAAAACTCTACCAGCCATCACTATTTCTTCTATGTTTTATTCCAAAATATCTAGCTAACTCATCGTATATTTCATTAGCTTGATCTTCATCGAAATTTTTGCTTAATTCTATAATATCTTTCTTTTTGTTAATATCTAAAATTGCTTCTTTACTATTAGTCTGTTGCAAAGCATGGTCTATTTCTTCTCCATCTGGCAATATGATCTCATAAAACACTCCTAATCTTATCAAATCAATTTTTTCCAACAGCTTAAACTCTTTCAAAGTGACAGGTAATGCAAAGTCGGGCAAATCGCCATCTTTATTTGTAATAGGTGCCAACTTTTCGTCGTCTCCTTGAACGGTTGCATTGTAAGTTCGACGCATAGTTCTAGCCTCTAAAGCATCCAATTGGGTTTGTAATTCTGTGACCAATTGAACAATATCATCGTTGTTCACATAATCGGTTAAATCCAATGCAGGTTGTTGATTGATATTCTGAGCAGCTTGGTTTTTCTTATTTCTCAATTCAACGTCAACTAACTTTTGTCTCGCTTGAACCATTACGCTGGCCTGTTTTTTGACTAAAGCTTCCAATTCAGCCACTTTTGCTTTAGCCTCATTTAATTTGGAAAGTTCAGACATGATAATTGTTGGTATTATGTTGTTAAAGTATAAGAAAATTAGAGAAAAGAAAGTGGTGTTGTTTGATTTTTTTTTTTATTGTTCCGCCTTGCCTAGAATTTCTAGCACCAGGGGTCCGAAAACAACAACAACAACAACAACAACAACAACAACAACAACAACAACAACAACAACTC
>OBUW01000489.1_pt1 | contig 20759 bp, 9 predicted proteins | sample 1475761 | NCBI WGS metagenome assembly OBUW01 (sample SAMEA2579908, study PRJEB22360) | human gut metagenome | biome: human gut; feature: human-associated habitat; material: faeces | place: Denmark | collected 2008/2010
ATGGCGGTGTTAATCGTTGGTGCGAATTTGCAGCCAATGCGCAAATTTGTGTTGCTCAAGACGCGTTAGCGAGGGCATATTTTGTGGGACCGAAAAAAAAACAAAGACAAAGAAATTCGAACTAAACAAGATGAAATATGTCTACCACAAAAATATAGGGCAGTGAATTAATGGAAATTAAAGCAAAAAAGGAAGAAAAGTTGGTAAGATAGATAGATGTGTTATGGTGACATATTTTGAGGAAAGACCTAAAATATTAGCATTAAAACTATTGTGAGTATAGTGTATGAAAGAAGTTTACAATATTTCAGATCTCCTCATTTTCTAATAACAAACAAATAAAGTGTCTCCGAGTATTAACAAAGAATCCAAGAGTTGTTCAAATAAAAGCTGAAACTATTTCACTCTTCCCTCTTCTTCAACATACTCTTGTTGTTAACTTACTTTTATTATTGTTGACCCTTAACATATAAGAAAAAAAATAGAAGTGAAACAAACAAACGTTCCTTTTTTTCACCTTGTAATTACCCCCCCTCCACTCTATCGTATAACTTTCAATTGAATTTTCCCACTCCACTTGTTCACTAAACAATGCACACCAAGTACAAGCACACGTTTTTTTTTTTTTGCTTTCATTTTTTTTGGGTAAATTTCAAGAATTTCATTAAATTTTCAACAATAATATAATACATAGTTTAATCTTGTTTTAAATTTGTTTCTAATAAATAACCTACACATTCATGTAAAGAAATTAGACGATTATTCTTATATAAACTGAAATTTGGATAAAAAATATAAAGAAATGAGTAATAATTTAGTAGTAGTAGTTGAAAATGATGAGCAATAACAAAGAACAACAACGTGCGTGTGAAATAAAGAGGGAAGCAGTCGTGTAGAATGGTAGTAATAGTAGTGTTTATAAAAACAATTAAAAAGAAATGCCACTCCTCCAAAAAGATAGTTCTATTTTTCATCAAATTCTTGGGTTTAAAGAAATGATCAAATTTCAAAAAAAAGCAGACGGGATAAAGTAATTACTGTCTCCCCAAGTATGATTGTAATTAATTGGTTTACTAAACATCCACATACTAAGAATACTTACCAGCCCAGTTGTAATCTATTTTTTATATCTCGCAGTTGTGGTAATTGCTGTTGTCGCCCACCCTCACCCCCTTATCTCTATCTCTATCTCTCCATCTTAAAAATTTTTTTTTTTTCTCCTGCTTCCGTCGCGGAGGAATTTATTAAACTAGTTTTGTATAGTTTATTACTTACATTGACGTACAAATACTTTTGTCCCTTCTATTATTTTTATGATAATTTTAATTTAACGTTTTTTTAACACAAAATTACACTACCCACCTGCGCCTGTCCCACCAATTTTTACCACCACCACCACCCACCCACCGCTAATTCCACCGCCCACACAAACACACTGCATATTATGGAAAAAAAATTAATCAATCTACCCACCCTCTACTCCTCCTCCCATTTCATATAATGACCTACCGAAAAGGAATTCTCTTTTTTTTTTTTTCATTTCAAATAACTTCATTTCTTTTCTTTTTTAATTTCATCAATCAATCATTTTACTTTCTTCTACTACTACAACTACTATTACTCGAGAATATATTAATCTATATTAATAAGAATTGGAATTTATTATCACCACCAAACTTCAATCAATCAATCTTAGCAACAACAACCTTTTTTTTTCTTTTGAGATTTTTTTTATTTTTCTCCGGTTGTAATTGCTTCACCCCCTGCCTCCTCAATTTTTTTTTATTTTTTAAAGAGAGTGTTTCATTTACTTTTCCTTGAACAAAACTTATCTATAACTTCCTTTCTTTCATATTGATATCAAGTGGTTATAAATTGATTGAATATATTCAATCTAATTTTTATTATTAGAAGAAGGGAATTACTCAGCCTTAATTTACAGAAACAAATTAAACTGTGGGAGACAAAACCGAAAAAAAAAAACGATTCATTTTTCTGTTTGTTTGTCTTTTTGTTTCCCAATAATTTCCCAAAAATTTTTAATTTTTTAGTTAACATTTTTGTGTGCGTGTTGGTTGTGTACGACGCTAGAGTGTGTGTTGTCTTGCCTTTGTTAATTAATCTTGTGTGACATTAAACAACTTGTGGTTTTTATTTGGATATCACATTCTTAATCAACCAACGTGTTCTTCCAAAAAACGAGTTTACATCAACTCCTAATTACTACAACTCAACTAAACGACGTTATTAATTAATTGATAGCAGGTCTAATCAATTGTCACAACCTTCAGTTCCAACTATCAACTTCATTTATACCCTTAAAATATTTGTTATTTTCCTCCCCCTTTTTTTTTAAACTGGTGTCCAAATTCATCCTGTATTATTACTATTAATTTAAATCAAATTCTTACTTATACCATTTGTTAATACCTGATACCTCCCCATTTTCCCTCGCACCAAGAAACCCCAAATCACAATGATTAGTAATAGAAAGAGACCAAGAGTTTTAAGTACTGATGGACATTCGAGTGTTTCTAATGACACAGCTACAAATTCTACAAATCTATCAGATACACCTCCTTTTAGTCACCATCACCATCATCATCACAGTCAACAACTGCAACAACAACAACAACAACAAATGCCAATTTTATCTGATACTTCAACTGATTCAAGTAATTCAAGTTTCCCATTTTATAAACCATTACTTAAAAGTAGTAAAATTGAATCAAGTATGTTTACTAATCCATTTTTATCAATTCATGACAGGAATGGGATACAATTGCCTGAATATGGTGATGACGACGATAACGAAGAAGACGAGGAGGATGAAATTAGCGATAATGTCCTTGACAATGATGACGATGATAATTATGCAATAGAAGATGATGATGAAGAAGTGGATGAAGATGAAATAGTTGATATCGAAGACGATGATGACGATATTGAAGAAATTGATGGGTTTGATAATGATGATGACATTATATTCATTGAACAACGTCAGCTACCCAAGAGAAATAGTGATAGTTTATTATATGATACTCAAGCATTGGAGGCTTATAATAAATTCAGGTCGAATAGGAATAATAATAACAAGAAAAAGCTACCTCCAGCTCGTATCAAAAAGCAACGAACTAATTCATTACCACAATTACCACAAGCCAAATGTATTTATAATAAATTACCCAATTATATTTTACAAGGACCTAAATTGGGTAATATACGGACCAATGTGATACCTCATCAATTGAATTTACCTCCATGTGTGGATGAAAGTGGGCATTATATTGTCAAACCAAATACATTATTTGCCAATAGATTTATTATTATTAAATTGTTGGGTCAAGGAACATTTGGTAAAGTTGTACAATGCTTTGATAAAGTTAAGAATGAACATGTTGCCATTAAAATAATTCGTAACATACAAAAATATCGTGACGCGGCCAAAATTGAATTGAGAGTGTTGTCTACACTAAAGAAATTTGATCCAGATAACACTAATCATTGTATTCATTTACGAGAATGTTTTGATTATCGTGGTCATATTTGTATTGTTACTGATTTACTCAAGATTTCATTATATGATTTTTTGGAAAATAATAAATATATTGGATTTCCAGGGAGTCAAATTCAATCAATAGCTAAACAATTGATACGAACAGTTTGCTTTTTACATGATTTAGGAATCATTCATACCGATTTAAAACCAGAAAATGTTTTACTTAAAGATGATAGTTATCATAAATTGAAAATAACTAGTCTGACAATGACTTCAGCTTATTTAGCCTTGAAAAATGATAAACGACCAGTGAAATTTCTGAAAATCTTGAGTTTAACCGATATTTATGTGATTGATTTTGGTAGTTCAATATTTGATAGTGAATATCATTCACTGGTGGTTTCAACTCGACATTATCGAGCCCCAGAAATCATTTTCAATTGTGGTTGGTCATTTGCTATTGATTTATGGTCTGTCGGGTGTATATTGGTGGAATTAATTATTGGTGAACCATTATTTAAAACTCATCATGATCAAGAACATTTGCATATGATTCAAAAAATATCGGGTGAAACTATTGATCGAAAAATGGTTTTAATGTGTAAAAAACAAGGTCATAAAGTTGGAGAATATTTTGATGATAATTGTCGATTAATTGAATTGGAAGAACCAAAATTCATTCAATCAGTGGCTCAATTGGATAGAATTGATAAATTTATTTCGAAAAGATTAGGAATTAATCTTGATTTAAATTTATCATTAGAAGAAAATTATGACCTTAATAGGGATAATCAAGAAGAAGATGATGATAAAGATGAGGAGGATGATTTTGATGAGAATAAGATTTTGTTTTATTATTATTTTGTTGATTTGTTACGAAGTTTATTGAAAATTAATCCACAAGAAAGAATTACTGCTGAAGAAGCAATGAATCATCCTTGGTTTGATTTAGGTACTATAGATGAAGGAATTGTGTGACACCCCATGTTTCCAAGCAAGCAACAATATTTGTTTTTTTTTTTTAATTTTTTTTTTGCCTTTTTTTTGAGTTGAATTGAATTGAATTGAGTTGAATTGAGTTTTGTTAAATTAAATTAAATTAATAGTTCAAGTTAGAGCTTTGACATTGTATAGGTGTTAAAAAAGAAAATTTTGTTAACAAGTGAAGTAATTACCTAGTATTTTTTTTTTTGGGGAATTGATTTCTCTACTAGATTGATTCTGTTAACAACCCAATTGGGTTCTCATAGTTAAATTGAATTTGAAAATACCATTTTGCAGGTCAATTGAAAAATTATTACGACATTAGACGAATAATTGGTATAGATTTTGAAATGGGTTTAGATTGACGGTTTTTGGCTGCAATGTTAATTTTATCCGAGTTAATTAAACGGATATGGAGAGAAATTCAAATGCTATTGATTATGTAATTTCGTAACGTTTGTTAGATATAGAAGTGTTTTCCTAGAACCAGGATGAGTGAGTTGACTTCAATTCAAGAGATTTAATAAACGTTCTCGATTATTCTACCTGATGGTGGAGGATCCGGAGTATTGTAGAATAAATTATTCAACAATCATCAAGAAATAAATAAGGGAAGAAAGAAATCAATGATAAACGATCAACCTATTTTTCCGGCTAATACGAAATCTTGTTAAATTATAGAAAGTTATAGAAGTTCCATTAAGTACATTACAGCAAGAATAAGAATAGTTTTGAGAGTTGTGAGGGTTTTGTGATACTTTTTGATATTTGGAGTTTGCTGACGATGATGATTGTGGTGGTTATGGTGGTGGTGTGGATAGGATTGACGTTCTATTGTATTCTATGCTATTTCCGTATTTAGACTTTTCTCTCTCTCGTTTCAGGGGGGGGGGGGGAAGAAGGCGGGCGAGGACTAAAAAAAAAAAGTTTATTCCCGAATGAAATTTTAGTCCTTTTCTTCTTCTTCTTCGCCACAACCAACTGTTTGGCAAAAAATGATTTGAACAAAACGAAAATTGATTATATTATTATCAATATCAATTATATTCTACACCCAACTTCTCTATGATTAGTAAACACCTTTGTTATGGGGTTCAAATTAGAAAAAAAAAAAGCAACCCCAAAACCCATGAGATGTAGTTTAATATATTCTAGTAGATTCTAGATACTTCTAACTAAAAAATTCTATCAAATTCTATAAGCTTCCATCACACAAATTAAAGAATAAGGTGAGCATATTATATGCAGTACATTTGCAACCCACACTCCATTAACTTTGCTCTTTCTAGTTTATTCCAATGAGGGGGGAGTTGTTAAAGGAAATTTCGGAAAGAATATAAATATATCCTTAAATCACCTTTTCAACAATTTTCCAATTTTTCCAATTTATTTTATTTTATTCTATTCTATTTCTTCTTTACTTTTTCTTTAATCAATTCAATTAGAATTAATAGAATATATTTTTCCAATTAATAAAACACAATTAAACAAAAAATTAAATTATGTCTAAAGCTGTTGGTATTGATTTAGGTACAACCTATTCTTGTGTTGCTCATTTTGCCAATGATAGAGTTGAAATTATTGCTAATGATCAAGGTAATAGAACTACCCCTTCATTTGTTGCCTTCACTGATACTGAAAGATTGATTGGTGATGCTGCCAAGAATCAAGCTGCTATGAACCCAGCAAACACTGTTTTCGATGCTAAACGTTTAATTGGGAGAAAATTTGATGATCCAGAAGTTATAAATGATGCTAAACATTTCCCATTTAAAGTCATTGATAAAGCAGGTAAACCAGTGATTCAAGTTGAATATAAAGGTGAAACTAAAACTTTTTCACCAGAAGAAATTTCTTCAATGGTTTTAACAAAAATGAAAGAAATTGCTGAAGGTTATTTGGGTTCTACTGTTAAAGATGCTGTTGTTACTGTTCCAGCTTATTTCAATGATTCTCAAAGACAAGCCACCAAAGATGCTGGTACTATTGCTGGTTTGAATGTTTTAAGAATTATTAATGAACCTACTGCTGCTGCCATTGCTTATGGTTTAGATAAAAAAGGTTCCAGAGGTGAACATAATGTTTTAATTTTCGATTTGGGTGGTGGTACTTTTGATGTTTCATTATTAGCCATTGATGAAGGTATTTTCGAAGTTAAAGCCACTGCTGGTGATACTCATTTGGGTGGTGAAGATTTTGATAACAGATTAGTCAACTTCTTTATTCAAGAATTCAAGAGAAAGAACAAGAAAGATATTTCCACCAACCAAAGAGCTTTAAGAAGATTAAGAACTGCTTGTGAAAGAGCCAAGAGAACTTTGTCTTCTTCTGCTCAAACCTCAATTGAAATTGATTCCTTATATGAAGGTATTGACTTCTACACTTCAATCACCAGAGCCAGATTTGAAGAATTGTGTGCTGACTTGTTTAGATCCACTTTAGATCCAGTTGGTAAAGTTTTAGCTGATGCCAAGATTGATAAATCTCAAGTTGAAGAAATTGTCTTGGTTGGTGGGTCCACCAGAATTCCAAAGATTCAAAAATTGGTTTCTGATTTCTTTAATGGTAAAGAATTGAATAAATCTATCAACCCTGATGAAGCTGTTGCTTATGGTGCTGCTGTTCAAGCTGCCATTTTAACTGGTGATACTTCTTCCAAGACTCAAGATATTTTGTTATTGGATGTTGCTCCATTGTCATTAGGTATTGAAACTGCTGGTGGTATCATGACCAAATTGATTCCAAGAAATTCTACTATTCCAACTAAGAAATCAGAAACTTTCTCCACTTATGCCGATAACCAACCAGGTGTTTTGATTCAAGTGTTTGAAGGTGAAAGAGCTAAAACTAAAGATAACAACTTGTTGGGTAAATTTGAATTATCTGGTATTCCACCAGCTCCAAGAGGCGTCCCTCAAATTGAAGTTACTTTCGATATTGATGCTAATGGTATCTTGAATGTTTCTGCTTTAGAAAAAGGTACTGGTAAAACTCAAAAGATTACTATCACCAACGATAAAGGTAGATTATCCAAAGAAGAAATTGATAAAATGGTTAGTGAAGCTGAAAAATTCAAAGAAGAAGATGAAAAGGAAGCTGCTAGAGTCCAAGCCAAGAATCAATTGGAATCTTATGCTTATTCATTGAAAAACACAATCAATGATGGTGAAATGAAAGATAAGATTGGTGCAGATGATAAAGAAAAATTAACTAAAGCCATTGATGAAACTATTTCTTGGTTAGATGCATCTCAAGCTGCTTCTACTGAAGAATACGAAGATAAACGTAAAGAATTAGAATCAGTTGCTAATCCAATCATTAGTGGTGCTTATGGTGCTGCCGGTGGCGCTCCAGGTGGTGCAGGCGGATTCCCAGGTGCTGGTGGCTTCCCAGGTGGTGCCCCAGGTGCCGGTGGTCCAGGTGGTGCTACTGGTGGTGAATCAAGTGGACCAACTGTTGAAGAAGTTGATTAAATGAGGAAGAAATAGGTAATTTACTGTGGAGTTGGTTTTTTAGTTTAATTTTAAAAGGTTTTTATTTTAGTTTTTATTTCTTTTGATTCTTTGCTTTTGTAAGTAAGTAAGTAAAGATCAACAAAAAAGAAAGAAGCACAATATTTAGAACAATTTTTTATTTATGGGGGGTTGTTTTATTAGTATTGTTGTTAATTGTATTTAGCTATTTAGTTTTTGTTCATAAAAATATATTTTGAAATTTATTTTTAAATCATATAATATATTACTTCTAACTACTGCTCTTTATTTAATTTCATTAATTATACATAATGAACAAGTAATCAACCAAATACTAACAAGTATAATCCCAATTTTTTTATTAATTTGCCAATCATGTTTAGGGACAATATACATTAAAAAACCTAAAGTTGCAAACAATGATAAACAAATAATAATCAACGTATTTGTCAACTTCATTTCAAGTTTCTTATCATTGCTGTCTCTAATTATCATTCCACTTAATCCTGATGAACAAATAGCTAATAATGGACCACCAAAACAAGCAGTGAATGCCATTATAGGTTTCCCCATCATGGCAATAGTATAATTTGATATAAAATCACCAATTGAATTCCCCAAGGCGAAAATCGTTAATCCTAAAATATCTTCACTTAATTGATAAATTATTGAAATAATATGTAAAATATTGATGATTTCATCAGATATTAACGATATCCAACAAATTGATAATATGAATCCAGAAATCGCCATACAAATATTGATAATTTTAATACGAGATATAAATATCGATGATGAAGAAGAAGACTGATGGTGGTGATAATATTTGGGATAATAAATATTGATGGTGATTAATAATGCACTAGCTAATAATAATGATAAAAATATTAACATGGGTTTTGATGATGATATTTTACCAAATAAACTAGATATTAAAAATAATGTTGCTGGGAATGTTTGTACGAGTAATAATTTTTTATCTTGTAAATAATCAAATGAACTACCCATGGGTGTAGTAGTTGTTCCTGTTGAATCACTATTATTGTTATTATTGTTATTACTATTGTTATAGGTTAGGTTATGAATATCATTCATTATGGTGTTTATGATATTTTCATCTCTAATTGGTGTTGTTAATCTTAATGAAAATTGAATTGGTAAACTAATAATAAAATAAATTTTTTCATATAGGGAAAATTCTGGCCATTGATTTAGTTGTGGTAATAATAAAAATAGTAAATCATTTGTCTTCAAATTTAATATGGGATGATCGTTAGTAGGAGTAGGAGTTAAAGTGGGAGTAGCTGTTGGAAGAACTTCATTTTCTGTACTGGACATTAATTGTCTATTTGAATTCAATTGAATTGTCCCCTTGATTTTAGAATGTTGATGTAAATCATTAATTAACATTTTCAATCCAAAATTACCTCCCACAGATGTTGCAGTTGCAGCACCACCAGCTGTACTACTATTACCATTAGCTAATTCAAATTGTAAATTATCAACTTCATCATTAATTTGTTGTAAATCCAAATCATCTATAGTTGGCAATGAAGCAATTGAATCAAGATAAATTTCATCAACACTGGCATTATCGTTGTTTATACCATCATTTTCAACACTATATTGACCTCTTGATCTTTGTTCTCTTAACAATCTATTAATTCTAGTTTTCTTTTGTGAATGAGAATAGATTGCGATACCAACATAAATGATATAACAACTCACCAATAATATACAAATTATTGATGTCAATTCACCAATAATAAGTGAAATCACCACCAATGCAAACACCATAATATACATCATACAATCTCTAATAAATAAATTTTTCGGCACATTAAATGGTTCAATTATAGCAATTGTTCCAACAACAACCGTCATAATAAATAAACTAGCACCAATTAATTCGGCAATGGCAAGATTTAAAGAATTTGATCCAATGGCATGATAAGTCCCAAATACATCAGGTGAACTATTCCCAAATGCTAATAATGTTAATCCTGCTAAAGTGTCGGGTAATTTTAAAAATTGAGATATAGTATATAAATTAGGACATAAATATTCTGATGCAGTTATACCCACTGATATAAAGCAAAGTATTAAACAAATAGTCATTGGTAAAATTGAAAGTGTTTGTATAAGGAACGGTGATGACGGATTATGAAGGAATGATAATCGACAGTAATATAATTTATAATAATTGATTAATCCAGTGGATTGACAATTGTTGTCGTTGATGAATTGACATTGTTGTGATAATGGTTGATTTATCACCAATGAACAATCTGAACTGTTTGTTTGTAATACCAGAAATGACGTATTGGTGGAGGGATTAAATGCTAATGCTGTTGTTGATATCCATAGAAGAAGAAACGGGAAAATATAAAACAGTCTCATAGTATGTGGGACATCGGTTATGGCAGTTAATACTGTTCATAGACGGTATAAAATTGGACTTCTTTATTTTTTTTTTTTTTTGGTTACAGATCTCTGGCTCTGTATTCCATACTGTGCCAAATTTTAACCATACGTGTCAAACATAACTGGGCCCCATTACAGTCATCGTGTAGAGAATAATCTTAAATAAATTTCTTTATTATCGTTCAATTAGAGAAGTTCATTTATCATCTACAAAAGTCCGCTGTCATGGGTCTCTTTTTTCCAGAAAAGACACACTCCAACAACATGAAGAGAAAGAGTAAGATACTCTTACTAAAACAACTAAAATGTACCGCTGATCATTGCACCATCCCCCATACGGGCACACGAAGGTAAACCCTTAGAAATAAATAAAAAAATTTATTCAACAGATGAGATGCTGCACCCAAGATCAATGGCAAATAAATTATTCTCCAGTCCACCAAAAAAAAAATAAAAAGAAAAAAGGAAAAAAAAAACCTCTTTTAATTTTATTACAACAATATCCCAATGGTCATGGGTCAAGAACGCCCAAATTAATTCGGGTTCAACCTCAAAGGAATGCTTTAACGTTGCTAATGGCTGTGAATTTTGCGTTAAAGAAGAAGAAGAAGAAGAAAGAAAGAAAAGAAAGAAAAGAGAGGAAAATTTTTTTTCAGAAGAAATTGATCGCTCTCTCTTTTATAGTTGGGTGATATTGGCTATTGGACACGACTTTGTAATTACATCTTTCATTAGGGTTTTGACAACAATTGGATAGATACAACTCTTTATAAATAGGTCATGTCAACAGTTAGAGTAAGAGCAAGAAGAAAGTAGTAATAATAGATGTTTAATCTCCTTATTAATGCTAATATCTATTGATTATAGATGTATATATGTGAACAAAAGTCTAACCCCCCTCCCCCCCCACTAATCTATATATTCATGACAGCACTCTCTTTATTTCATGAGCGGAATTTCATTTCATTGGCATTATTCATATCTAGCAGGACATCATCCAAATCTAAAGCATTTTCATGTAACTGTAAATTCTTACTATTCAATTGATGACGATCATTATCTTCAATCAACAATTCTGAATCTCGGTTATTACTACCATTAATATTATAACCAAAAGAGAATTCCAGTTTTTCTAATCTTTCAAGTACGGGTTTGAATACATCTTGATAAACGTTTTCACCCCATAAAGTATCCATATGTTCATAACCTGGACATAAAACTAATTCCAATTTATCTTGCATTTTATGATTATTATCAACAATCAAGTTTTTTGTTTTATTAATATCGACCAAAATATCATTGTCACCATAAAATAATACCATAGGCACATCTAAATGATCAGCTATGGGGAATGGTGCTACTCTATTGCCCTTTTGTTTCAGTTTATGAGATAAACATGATAATTTAGTGATTCCATAACAACAAGTTTCCTCAAACATTTGAAATCGCCCTGCCTTTATTATTTGAAACCAATGTAATAATGATTTCACTGATGAATTTGAAAACATGTGAGGATAACCAATTTCCTTTTGTGACTGCGAAATATTAGCTCCCGTCCAACCAAATAATAATTGTAAAGATTTATCGACAACTTTTTCATATAATGAAGGACCAAAAATAGTATACCAAAATGATACTGATGGCATAATCGCTCTTCTGCCAAATAAACTAAATAAAAAAGAATTATCATTAGCTGCTTGATTAACAAGTAATTTAAATATTGGATGATTTAAATTTTGGGGGATAATTGCTGGTGATAATCCAATAAACATTTTGATATGTGAATTCAATTGTGGATATAAACTTAAACTAGCAAAAAATTGTGAACAACCTTGAGAAAATCCAATATAAATTATTTGTAAATCTGAATTTGTTAAAGTTGAAGTTGAAGATGATAATACTGTTGGTGATCCAGTATGGTTATTGTTGTTGTTGTTGCTTGTATTGTTATTGATGTGGTGATAATAATTCTTAATATATGTTAAACTATCAGGGATATCATAATATGAATATTCATCTAATGAAAAATCCCAAAATTTGGGGTCTGAAGCAGATAATTTCAAATGTTTTCTAGAATATTTATTGCCTCGATTATTCCCTAACCAAACTTCATAACCTAAATCCACTAACAAATAAGGTAATGTTTTATATTTATTAGTACCCAAAACAAATAATTCTGAATTTGTCATTAATCCATGATGAAAATAAGCAATTTTGGAAAGATTAGCAGTACTTGAAATATGACGATGATGATGACTGTAAGAGTTGTTTTGAATTTTCTCTAATTTATGAATAACTAATAAATATCCATCTCTAGTAGTGACCACATGTTCTCTAATTTTGTAACCATGTGTTTCAACAATTTCATTAATATCTTTGGCATTAACTAATCTGGTTTTAAGATGATTATTGTCTGGTTGATTTGATGAAGATTTGGAAATTGGAACATCACCAGTTGTTATAAATGAATCAACTCCTAATAAACTAGATATATATAGGAAAACTATTTTCAGTATTAATAAGGATACATTGAATAATGTTGATATTAGAGATATTTCTTCATGAACTGGCATAATAATTGAGTTTGGGGTTGTTGTTGTTCAAGGATCTTGTTTGTGGTTGAAGAAAAACAAACAACAAACGACAAACAAACAAACAATTTCTCAATGGTGGCAGCCAAAATATTGACAATCGTTTTCTTTATTTTTTATGTCGTTGCTTGTGCTGCGTCGTTTAGACGCGCACGCGACTAATAGTTTCCTCGATTGATAATCTCCCCCCTCCCTCCACCACCACCACCACCACCACAACTTTCCATTTGTCTGCCCAACTCATACAACTCATACAAACAAATTCAAAAGATACAACCGACACTAATACAACTTAACTCACAATTAACAGCACCAAATGACCAGCCAAACTCAATCTTACTGTTTTTTTGGTACATCATATCCCCATAAAAGTTTGCTACTATGTTACTTCAAAACTGAGAGTATTTCAATATTGAAAAAACTTCCCCTTCTAGAACCAATTTGAAGCCTTCTGCAATGGCACCATTTTCATACTCGTTACTCCACTTGTTTCTCAAGAGCTAAGAATCTAATAGCCTTCATTTCAAAAGAACAAGGCTAGCTGCTCTTGTTGTCATGTCATTTCATTACAACATTCTATGTACAGATGTCTATAAAATTAAATACTCAGAAGGTTTTAAAAAATTCCAAACCATTTCTTCTTTGGTTTATCAGCTGTGATGTTCGTTGCTTCTTGTTGATTATGCAATTCCTTAACATCAATCTCTTCTTCTTTTAATACTGATTGAGCAAATTTTTTATGATAATCCAATTCTTTCAACATTTTTTCTTCTTGTTCTTGTTGAATTCTTTGAGCTTCTAAAACATGTCTTTCACTAGGTCTATTTAAATTATAATTAGTTTCACTAGTTTTCCTAATATCTTCAGGAATATATTGAGCATCTCTAACATTTCTAACCACAATCCCACTATCTCTTGGATGATATAAATCATCATATTCTTGTTCATTTAATCCACCCATTAATTTTTCTTTTAATTTTAATTGAGCTCGATAAAAATCACTGAAAACATTTTCTCTACCATCATTCCAACGATGGAAAAAAACTCCATAAACAATAACACTACCAATTATAAAAGTTCCAAAATATCGATTACCTATATCTAATCGTTTATTAGTATCGACTCGACGTAATACTTTATATTGTCCTGGGTATAAATCAGATTGTGGTCTAGCAGTATAATTTAATCTTTCCATGGTTTCATTGACTTTTTGATATTGGGTAGGACTTTTAGGTAATGATGAAAATCCACTTGGTTCTTGGCCTGGTAATTTGAATTCTGATGGATATCCTCCAGGTGGTCTAGTATCATTAGGATCATATGGATTATAAGGGGCCTTTGGTGGTGTCCATCCTTTGGGATTGGGTCTTCTTGTGAATTCCTTATTATCAGGGTTATCATTATTATTACTATTGTCTTTATTAGTTGTCATTGGTGAATTAGTGATTGATTTCTATTGAATAGTTTGGCTTCTTGTAATAGTGAAAATCTATATGGGAGATGACTGACTGAGAGAGATAGATCACAATAAGTTTTACTCATTGTTCTTCGCTGTGAGAGTAAAATAATGAACATTTCTACACGACAATTTTACCAGAAATCTTCTGATGTTGACGAACAATGAAAATGTTTTCTTCTTTATGATACTTCTTTAATTTTTTAGATATTTTGGAAGGTTCAAGAGGTAAGTTTGGGAACAGCCTACGTTAAAGTATTTGCAGCTGATAGGACAAGAATTAATGTTCATCATATCATGGCTTTTCGCCATTTACACATTTTTAAGCAACGTTATTGATTCTTGGAATGATACTCCAGTAATTAATACATTTGCTACTAAACCATTGAAAAATTCTGATGGGAGTTGTGCCTTTTATATTGTTAAATCTGGAGATGATTGTGATTCGATCGCTACTTCACATGGTATAAGTGTTGCTGATTTGGTTGATTTTAATAATAATAATGGTCATTCTTATAATTGGGAGGGTTGTGATAAACTTGCTATAGGTCAAGGGTTATGTTTATCAGAAGGTACTCCTCCAAAACCTGAATGTGGTCCTTATGCACCTGGTGATTGGAAAACTCCGCCTGAATGCCCAAATAAAGCATGCTGTAGTAAATGGGGTTATTGTGGTCTTACTTCTGATTTTTGTGAAAAAAGTACTGGTTGTTTTTCTAATTGTGGTTATGGTAATATACCTTCTAGAAAACCATCAAATTTCAAAAGAGTTGCATATTGGTTAGATAATGATAATGGATTGTATTATCCTGTTGAAAAAATTGCTTCATATGATTTAGTTCATTATTCATTTGCAACTATAAATGAAGATATGACTATTTCGGTTGGTTCTAATTTTAGAAAGTTTTTAGATGTTAATGCAAAGAAAATAATTGCATTTGGTGGATGGGATTTTTCTACTTCATCATCTACTTATAATTTATTTAGAACCGCAATTTCAAGTGGTAGAGAACAATTTGCCACTAACTTGGTTGAATTTATGGATGATTACGATTTAGATGGTTTTCATTTTGATTGGGAATATCCTGGACAAATAGATATACCTGGTATACCTGCTGGGTCTAACGATGATGGTGAAAATTATAATGAATTATTTAAATTGTTAGCTAAAAAAGCACCCAAAAAGTTAAAATCTATAGCATTACCAGCATCTTATTGGCATTTAAAAGGATATCCATTAAGTGATTTAGAAAAGAATATGGATTATTTTGTTTTAATGAATTATGATTATGTTGAACAATGGGATTATGGTAAACCAAATATGGGTTTAGGATGTCATAATGATAGACTGATAACGGAGGAATCTATCAAAATGATACAGAAATCTGGTATTGACACTACTAAAGTATATGGTGGTTTAGCAAATTATGGTAGATCTTTTAAATTAAAAGATAAAAAGTGTAAATCTTATAATTGTCCCTTTGATGGGCCATCTTCACCTGTTCCTGGTGGATCTATAACTACTACTCCTGGTTTCTTATCAATAGCTGAATTAAACGATATTAAGTTTAGTGAAACTCATTTTAATTCTACATCAAAGTGTTCTCATGGTGTTTTTGGTGACAATAATGAATATTGGGTTGCATGGATGGATGAATTGGTTATCAAAGATACTGAAGATTGGTTTAAAAATGAAATGAATTTAGGAGGATCTGCTCTTTGGTTAGAAAATTATAAAACTGAGAATGAAGAAAAGTATGGTAATTTAGAATGCGATATGGATATGGATGATCTTACTATAACTTGTAAATATATTCCAATAAGTAATAGAAGATGGTTTTAAAATTGAGGGATTTTCAGATACTTTGTTTGCACCAAGAATTAGATAAACGGGTCTATCACAGGTATGAGCTATCTATGTTAATGGGAATTTTGGTAAACTGGGCAACGAAACGTCAAAAGATTATAATACATAGCTCAGCAACATGTGAAATGCTTGCTTTGAATTATTCTGTATTAGAGGCATTTGATTTGAGAAATATTATTCAAGATATTGGATTGAAAGTAAGAAAAAAACATCCATATTAAATACTACATAGTTTTATTCTGTTTTAATAAACTTTCTTTTTTTATGTTTAGAATATTTTGTATTGTATCTTTTGTACTTTATGTACTGAGACATACCATCTATTGTTAAAGATATATATTGCTATTGTAAATCCTGTGACTTCTGAATTAACATTTGGTACGGTTTGAAGCAACTATGAACACTTTGTTGATAGTAATGAAAAAAAAAAAAAACTTCTTCTCACTCAATTTTCATTCTTTTACTCCCCACCTTTGAAAAACAATCAAATCAACAAACAGCTTATTTACTTCAATCACCAATCAACTGACTAACTATACACCAAACAGTATAGAATAAAACTTCAGAATTCCCTTCTACTAGATAATGAATTATCTATCTCAATTAGGGAAATTGTTTTCTTTAGAAACATTAGATACTCGATTAAACCCAACCACTAATCCAATTAAACGACAATCAATTATTAAAAAAGCTAATCCTACTTCAAGATGGTCAACTTTAGAATTTAAAATATATTTAACCATTCTTATTATTGTGGTACCATTAATGATTAAAGCTGCTATGGAATCATCTAATGAAACTAATCCAAATTATCCACGATTTCAACATTTATTAAGTGATGGATGGATTTTGGGACGTAAAGTTGATAATTCTGATCAACAATATCGATTTTTCAGAAACAATTTCCCATTATTATGTGGATTAATATTTATTCATGTTACATTGAGGAAATTGATTAATACATTTATAATCATACCGAATGGCAGGTACAATAATAATTTTAAACGAACTTATTTTGATTTAATATTTGGAATTATATTTCTTATTGGAGCTCATGGAATAAATGTTTTTAAAATTCTGTTTCATTTATTTATAAATTATTTAATTGGGAAATATATTAAAAATTATAAATTGGCTATTTGGTGTACTTGGATATATGGGATTTTTTCATTATTTTTCAATGAATGGTTTGGTGATTCAAGTTTTGGCTTATCAATTTTTACCAAGGAAAGTGGTTATTATACTGGGATTATACCTCGTTGGGATGTATTTTATAATTTCACTTTATTAAGAATGCTTTCATTTAATTTAGATTATATTGAACGAGAAAGGAAACTTGGTAATAATGACGGACAACTCAATCTTAACAAACAAGAAAACATTAATGGAGCTGATAATCCTCCAACACTACTTAATTTAGATGATCGTCAAAGATTATCAGCTCCATTACCATTGGATGATTATAATGTGTCAAATTATATCGCTTATATTTCCTATACTCCATTATTTATAGCTGGTCCTATTATTACATTTAATGATTATGTATATCAATCCAATTACCAACAATCTTCAACAACACAAAATTATCAACGAATTTTCATGTATGCCATTAGATTTCTATTTTGTTTATTAGTGATGGAATTTTTATTACATTTCATGTATGTTGTTGCTGTATCTAAAACAAAAGCTTGGGATGGTGATACACCATTTCAAATATCAATGTTGGGGATGTTTAATTTAAATCTTATTTGGTTGAAATTATTAATTCCTTGGAGATTATTTCGATTATGGGCATTATTAGATGGTATTGATCCACCAGAAAATATGATTCGTTGTATGGATAATAATTTTTCGGCATTAGCATTTTGGAGAGCTTGGCATCGATCTTATAATCGTTGGGTTATTAGATATATTTATATTCCTATGGGTGGTAGTGGCACGGGGAAATATAGAATCATCAACAGTTTATTAGTGTTCAGTTTTGTTGCTATTTGGCATGATATTGAATTGAAATTATTAATGTGGGGGTGGTTAGTGGTAATTTTTTTGATTCCAGAAATTCTGGCAACATTGATATTTTCAAAATATAATAAGAATTGGTGGTATAGATATTTATGTGGAATTGGTGCTGTAATTAATATTTGGATGATGATGATTGCTAATTTGGTAGGGTTTTGTTTAGGTACTGATGGAATGTGGAAATTATTACATGATTTATTCCAAACTTTTGAAGGTGGAAGATTTTTCATAATTTCTTCAATTTGTTTATTTGTTGGGGCACAAATTATGTTTGAATTAAGAGAATCAGAATTAAGAAGAGCCATTGATGTAAGGTGTTAAAAAGAGATTATGGTACAATTAATGAATGAATATCAAAAAAAGAAAAATAAGAAAAACTATTACTATTATACATTATAATATATAATACAATTGTTGCACTTTCTTTGTCTCACTTCTATTTAGTTAATCTATTCACTTCATTATGTAATTGAGCCATTGTTTCAGTCAATTCCATAAATAAACTATATTGAGATTTAATAACTTGAACAATACCAAACAAATTTCCAAATCCTTCAGTACAACTTTTTTCTAATCCAGTTAAAATCATTTCCAATTCCTTTATCATTGATTCATATTGAGTTAACATTTGATAATATTTTTTAATTTTTTTAATGAAAAATTCATTCAATTGAAACGAACTAGATAATTTGGTCCCTGGAGTACTCAATTGTAATATTAATTGCATTATTTTGTTTATATCTTCAGTTATTTCATTATTCATATTTTTCAAATTTATTAATTGATTAATATCAAATTTTAATGCTTGCTTGGTTGATAATACTTTATTTTGTAAATAATTTATATCTTTAGGTATAGTATTTATTAAATTATTATGCTTTGACATGTCTGAATTTAATGTAGTGGCAATTACATGTTGAGTATTTATATATTTGTCAAATTGTTCTAATTCATTTTTGATATTTGGTGGTAGATCACCTACTCTGGTCATACCAGTTAATTGTGGTGTCTGTATTTGTTGTTGTTGCTGTTGCTGTTGTTGCTGACCACCACCGAACAATCCTCCTCCAATTGTTGTTGTTGTAGTAGTAGGTTTATTTCCAAATAATCCTCCTGCACCACCAGAAGTGTTGGTTGTTGTTCCAGAACCAAATAACCCTCCACCTACTCCAGTATTGGCAGTATTTGCAGTATTTTGTTGCTGACCAAAAAGTCCACCTCCTGAAGGTTTGTTACCAAATAATCCTCCGCCAGTTGATGTTGTATTAGCAGTATTATTTTGACCTCCAAATAATCCGCCTCCACTAGTGGTATTAGTATTAGCTGGTTTAGCACCAAATAACCCACTTCCACTGGTATTTGCGGTTTGATTTGTCTGCTGTTGTTGTTGTCCTCCTCCAAATAACCCACCTCCACTAGTATTTGATGCTTGATTGGTTTGCTGTTGTTGACCACCTCCAAATAATCCACCACTTTGTTGTTGCTGTTGTTGTTGGTTATTTTGGGATCCAAAAAGTCCACCTCCTGTGGTTGTATTAGTCAGTGGTTGAGATCCAAATAATCCACCTCCTGTAGTTGTTCCTGTTGCAGGTTTAGCACCAAACAACCCACCTGATGCTGGTTGCTGTTGTTGGTTAGTTGAAGACCCAAATAATCCACCTCCAGTTGTTCCTGCGGTTGTTGTATTAGGTTTGGCTCCAAATAAAGAACTACTGTTGGTATTATTAGTGGATCCAAATCCTCCAAAAGATGGAGTTGTTGATGATTGAGTAGTGGATCCAAACATTGATAGATTAATGGTGATGAATTGTTAATAAACGATGATGATGGATGATGTCGATAATAGAGAAAAAAAATTATTTGGCATTGAGAAGATATTTTTTTTTCTGGTGGGTTCGTTGTAAGGCAAGACAATTTTTATAGTTTTTGTTTTGGTTTTGTTTTGATGAACCATAAACGCATGAACATATAAACAAAGCTTGGTATACTTTCCCCCCATGAACAGAGGAATACGGCCAGAATTTAATGAAAAGCTAATAGAACTTTTTGAAAATGAATTACGTGAAGTGAGACGGGAGGATAGTTTAAAGATTGTGAAATTACACCAAGAAATTGAACATTTGAAACTGATCATTAAATCCAAAGACGAAGAGATTCTACGATTGAAAAGAGAGGAACAACCACAACCACAACAACTGCTGAAACGTTTACTTCCCGGTGTTAAGTTAGAAAATGAAAATACTAAAGACTTGACATTTTCATTTAATAAATATTCCAAACACCCAAGTTTGACAGTATCACCAATCAAAAGGAACAAATTAATTAAAAATTCAAAATTTGTTAAACCAAATGACAGAGACCCGACACGTGATATTGATCCACGATTTGTTAAATCAATGTATGACAATATTCATCTAATACCGACACAATACTCTGATGATGATGA
>OBUW01000494.1_pt1 | contig 20577 bp, 10 predicted proteins | sample 1475761 | NCBI WGS metagenome assembly OBUW01 (sample SAMEA2579908, study PRJEB22360) | human gut metagenome | biome: human gut; feature: human-associated habitat; material: faeces | place: Denmark | collected 2008/2010
TGTATATTTCCGTGGCATGTTTAAAGGCCCCTTGGCCATAGGATATTGGTGGCGGCACAGTAAGCATTAAAATTGTTGTTTCGCGGAATTACAACATTTCTTCTTTTACATAATAATGTCACTCCTTTTTGGTTGGCATAGCCGAGATCTTTTTCTAACACAGACTTTAAGCTGTTTTTTGCCACCTGAGAACAGTTTCTATTCTAGTTCAAAAGAAACATTAGACTAAGTTCATTATAAACGAGGCTGGTGATCTTAATAGCTCTATCGATGTAAAGAACCACCAATATGGTTTATTAATTAGGTGTCAATTTGAAATAGTTGGTAAGAGGCAAAGAAAAAAAAAAAAACCTTAGTCGTGGTAGTAAGGCAAAGAAACAAAATGAAAGGGAAGGAGAGGAAAAGAAGAAGAAAAAAAACCGAACAACCCAAAAAAAACATCCTGATCATTTCAAATCTCTCTCTCCCTTGCTCTATTAAAGGTTATAAGGTCTATCTGGAAAACTGTGATTACAAATTTATCAAACAGATCATAATCAATCAATCGATAACATAGCATTACATAAACAAATTATTTATCTAAATCCATTCTAGTACAATAGATTCATTTTTGGTTTCAATTTTATTTTTATTTTTTTAACGTTCAGATACAATCATTATATTTCCATAGAATTCACAAACCAAGAGTTATTAATACCAAAAAAAATGTCATCTTCAGCACCATATGATCCATACATTCCAAACCAAACTACTGGTGATCAATCGAACTCCAGAACTGCTGCTATACAGGCTGTATGTATTGCATAACATTTCATAATGTTTAATGTTTCTTTACTGTTCACATATACTAACATATATATTTAGCAAATTGATGATACTGTCGGTATCATGAGAGATAACATTAACAAAGTGGCAGAAAGAGGTGAAAGATTAGATTCTATTGAAAATAAAACAGATAATTTAGCCATCAGTGCCCAAGGTTTCAGAAGAGGTGCTAACAGAGTGAGAAAAGATATGTGGTGGAAAGATTTTAAAATGAGAATGTGTCTTATTTTTGGTATAATCATTGTCATTATAGTTATCGTGGTTCCAATTGCTGTTCATTTTAGTTAATTGAATTATTAACTGTGTATAAATCATTGAAAATTATTTGATTAATGGGTGGAGGTGGAGGTGGAATTTTGTAGCCTCTTTATTTTTTTGCTTTCTTTTCATTGTGGTAGTTTTATTTTTATTTTTGTTTAATATTTTTATGTTAGTTATTACTTACGGTGAATGTATGTAAAAATGTACTTATTCTGATATATGTAAAGAGATAATTATCAGTTCAATCAGTTTTTGTACCAGTGTTGTTTACCTGCTGACTCTGTTAGGAACAAAACTAAGAAAACGAAGTCAAGTTGTTGCTTTTTCTCTTGTTTGTGTTGGCTAACATTTTTTTTTTTGTTCCCTTCTTCTTACTCTTTATTGAAAGAAGTCAAAATAAAATGTCCAATGAGATCTCTATTCTGTATGAGAGCCCATTCCCTTTGCTCCTCACCATCAGATTTTTTTTTTCTTCTTTCTTTTTGGTATTGTTGTTGTTGTTCTTCTTCTTTTCAACTTTATTTCAAATTTTTCATAATTATTTTCATTTTAGATTAATTTATTACTTCTTTCTTTAGAACCACACCCAGCATTGTCAATCATGATTAGAACATTATTAAGACCAACTTCATTGAGACTTGTTACACCAACTTTTAGATCTTTCTCCACATTTTCAACCAGATTTCAATTGATAGATAAAGATTCACACGCCTATAAATATTTATATGAAAAAACCCCCGTTGTTACAAAATTCACTGAAGATCATGAATGGGTTCATTTATATGATGATGATTCTGCTTTTGTTGGTATCACTCAATACGCTGCTCAAGCTTTAGGCGATGTCACATTTGTTGACTTGCCAGAAGTTGGTGATCATTTGGAATTGAATGAGACTTTGGGTTCTGTTGAATCAGTTAAATCATCAGCTGATGTTTACTCTCCAGTTGATGGTGAAGTTGTTGGGGTTAATCTCAAATTAGAAAGTGAACCAGGTATTTTAAACCACGATCCAACGAAAGGTGGATGGATTGTTCACATTAAATTGGATGACCCAACTCAAGTCACTAAATCTGAAACTTTAATGAGTGAAGAACAATACAAGAAGTTTTTAGAAGAAGAAGAAGAAGGCCATTAAATAAGTTATATGTCATTTTTTAAAAAAATAATAATGTATATCTAGTTTTTTTTTACACACTAACTAAATACTTATAATTGTAATTCTGATGTTTTACCTTTCAATCTACCTAACACACAATTAGCAACATATTTAGGAATGAAATCATCATCATGCAACATAGCAAAACTTTCAGTAGCATCTCTTCCAGCAAAATTGGCAATTGATTCTTTACCACCAGGGTGATCACCCAAAAATGGAGTTAAATCAAGTACTACATTTTTGATAATACACCAACAGTCACCAGGTTTATTATGTTGAGCAACTTCTTCAGCAGTGAACTCTTTATCAGGAACCGAAAATGGTTTGGGTTGTTTAGGAGCTTTCTTCTGTGGAGGAGGAGGAGGAGCGGCAGCAGCAGAAGAAGAACCACCATTGTCTGGAGTTGAAGTTGAAGCAGTGTTACCTTCTCCACCATTTCCATTAGTATCTATAATAATTCTACCATTGCTAGGATCAATATGTAAATTAATCATTTTTAATCTTTGACTAGCAGAAGCAATACCATCACCATCACCAAAACTCAATTTATGGAATTTATAACTTGAAGCTTGATCAGCAGCTAATCTTCCATAAACAACACATGCCAATAATGAGGAACCACCTAAACGATTATGGCCATGAACACCACCGGCAACTTCACCAGCAGCGTATAATCCTTCAAATGGACTATCATTATCAGCAATAACTTGGGTCTTGTCATTAATCTTCACACCACCCATTGTGAAATGAAGAACAGGAGTAATAAATGATACATGATATTTAGCATCTGGTGAATATTCAAAAGGTGTAGCTGGGAAATATTTTTTACCAAATGGATCCTTAATGGCACCTGAAGCAGCTTTATTATAAGTATCAAGTTGCTGTTTAACAATGTCTTCAGAACAACCCATTTCTTCAACAAGTTCTTTACCAGAAACAGTTCTCATTAATCCTCTTTGAGTATAATGTTTGACATGAAATTTCAAATTTTCACCAGCTTTTTCACTTAAAACTAATCGAATAGGGAAATTTCCTTGTTTGATTTGTTTATCCATTTCTCCCGAAACCCAATCACGAGTCCCCAATTCATCAACAAATCTTTCACCTTTAGAATTGAAAATAATCCCACCTTCACCTCTTAATGCTTCGGCTCCAAGAAACAAGAATCGTGGAGTTTTTTTCCTTTCAACGACATCTTTGTCTTTATAACTAATAAGACCAGTTGGATGAACTTGGATTTTATCCATATCCAAAACTTGACCTTTATTTTTTTGAACGATTTTTTGACCATCTCCAGTGGCATGGCCACCATTTGTCGAAGGTAAATCAATAATATCTGGTCGATATTTCCTAATTAAACTGTTCTTGGTGAAATCAGCTGCATATCCACCCGTCAGTAAAATTACTGGTCCGTATAATTCATGTTTAGATTTATCTTTCAAATTCTTGTATTTAACACCAACAACTTTATTATCTTGTTCCATAATTAAATCAATAACTTGACTATTTTTAAGAATAACAACACGATCAGGTTCAGTTTCAGAAAGGGTTTCTAATCTTTCTAATAATCTATAAGTGATTGCCATTCCGGGGAATTTTGCATCATGACCACGATGAGTTCTAGGTTGAGAATGTCCTCCTAATCTTGAAACCACTGTCAAATCCAAATCGAAAACTTCTTGTAACCAATGAACAGCATCAGCAGAATTATAAGTTAAAACTTTGATTAATTCTGGATGAGCCCGATCTTTAGCACTAGCTAATGTATCTTGATAAAATTGTTCAACCGAATCAGGGATTTTCAAATTAACTTGAGTTCTCGTCAAGGCACCATTGATACCTGAAGTAGCTTTCCCACTATTACCACTAAGAAAACTTTCTTTATCTAATAAAACAACATTAGCACCACGTAAATATGCCTGATGAGCAGCAGAAAGACCAGCTAATCCACCACCAACGATAAGAATTGGGTTTGAAGGAATACTTGTTGACATTGTTGAAAAGTGTTAATTTAGTTTTATAAGACTCAATTGGAATATGTATATATAATTGTATTAGATTGTAGTTAATGAAATGAAAAATAATCAAGAAGAATATATCAAGGCGATTTGACAGATTACTTATAAATCGGTTTTCATTGGGTGGAGTTAATTTAGTGTATGAATGAGTGTGTGGGGGAAGGGAGGAAGAAAAAAATCTGGCGATTAAAACGGAGAATCAACCGCGCTACACAGAAAAGCAATATGTTTGCGGGTAAGCGTTCCCGCGTCAAATTATCCCGCTCGGATGGGTCTATCCACTTTTATTGCTCTTTTATTATTGTCAATTTAATTGCTTCCTTTTTTTCCACCCACCAACACACCACTTTCTCCGGTGTCCCCCTCCCCCTCCCCACACAATTCATGCAACATTGTTTATATTAAAATTTATTTAATGAGATATATACTGAAATGCAAAAGTTACATCATTATGTTGAGCTTCATTGGTTATTAGAATATCTTCATTATTAGCTAATGCCTGATGATTCAAATGATTCCAAGTTGTGGCATCACCATAAAGCATTGCTGGTGCCTTTATGAATTGTCCTTTATCTCCTTTACAACGATTACAATTAAATGTATCATGAGTATCACATTGAGTATCTGGTTGAAATTTAAATAATTGTCTTAAATTAGCAACAGAAAATAATCTTTCAACGTCTTCTTTTTCATCAACAACACAACTTGATAATGACATTTTCATTGATTGTCTTTGGAAAATTTTCTCTTCAATGGTACCAGTAGATATAAATCTATAAATGAAACAATCTTTTTTTTGACCATCTCTCCAAACACGAGCTAAAGCTTGTTGATCCAGTGCTGGATTCCAATCAGGATCCATTAAAACTAATCGATTGGCACCAATCAAATTAATACCACAACCACCCGCTTTAGAAGAAAGTAAAAAAATAAATTCCGGTCCATTTGGATCATTGAATTTATCAACTAATTTTTGTCGTTTATTTATATTCATAGTACCATCTAATCGTAAAACTCCATATTTCTTATAACGACACATTTTTTCAATTAAATCTAAAGTTTGAGTATAATTTGAGATTAAAACAATTTTATCATCGGTTTCTTTATTAATTTTTTGAAGAAATCTTTCCAATATCAAAAATTTCCCACTGAACCAAGTTTGAATTTCACGATTACGACTCGCTGATCCTCCAGCAATTGACGATTGATAATCATCGGGGATGAATTCTTCTGAACCTTCGACATCTTCAGGTAAGTCTAATAAATCAGGATGATTACAAAGTTTTTTCAACATCCCAATAGCTTTTAATGGTTGTGACCCAGTACCTTTCATCAATTTTTTAATTTCTGGAGACGTAATGAAATGATTATATATATCTTTTTGCATTGGTGATAACCCCGTGAATAAAACGTATTCGTACTTGATAGGTAAATATTTTGACAAGATATCATTAGTTCTTCTAATAATAAATTTCGAAACCATTTGTGACAATTCATTTAATTTTTTATCACCTTTTTCACGTTCTTCATCACTTGCAGTAGAATCCCTACCTTTTAAAATAGCATTTTCATAATTTTTTTTGAATTCAATTCTTGTACCCAAATAACCGGGATTAGCAAAATTTAATAATGAAAAATATTCTGATAAATCATTTTGAATAGGTGTTCCGGATAAAATGACTCTTCGTTCACATCTCAATGAATTCAATGCTGTGAATGTTAATGAATCACCATTTTTCAATCGATGACCTTCATCGGCTAACATCAAACCAACTTCAGTACCAGCCAATTTATCAACATTTCTACGTAATGTTTCATACGATATAATTAATACTGGTCGAACAATATTTCTTCCTTGAGCAGTTGACCATTGTTGTAAAGCAGTACCCAATTCACTATTTTTCGTACTTTTACCATCAACGGCTAATGGAGTCAATGCTCCTTCACCTAACCATTTCACAATTTCATTAGCCCAATTTCTAACTAATGAAGAAGGACAAACAATTATACATTTTTCAATTGTTCTTTTCCCTCTTGGTGATTGTCGAAGTAATGTCCACATTAATGTTAGACATTGTAAAGTTTTCCCTAAACCCATTTCATCGGCCATAATACATCCTTTAGCTCTAGCATCAATTAACCCAGCAGTGCATCGATATAAAAATTTCACCCCGGCAATTTGATGCGGACGTAATATTTTGGCTAATTTTGGATCTATAACAACTGGTACATCAGGATATTTCGATAATTTTTCTTCAGGATTAGTCACAATTCCTAATATTTCTGCTAAAGATTTATGAGTTCTTTTCCTTTTAATTGGTCGTTCCTCTGTTTCTTTGGTCTCTGGCTCTGGTTCAGGCGAGGTAGAACTAGAAGTGGAACTTTCTACTTCAGAAATTTTAGGGATTTTATCAACTGTAGGATCATAAAGTACTATAGCAAATTCACTAGTTGGATCATGTAATGCCCGAGGTGGAAGAATTGCTCTTACTTTTGTTCCTAATGGTGGTGGTGGACCTCTTTGAATTTCTGTTTGTTTACTATTATTTTTATCAAATGGCACAGTAAAAGAACGTTTAAATTTATCTTCATTTTTGGCAATATTATCGGAATTAATAATTGATCGTGGTAATAATGCACCAAATTTTTTACGTTTTATAATTTGTCCATCTCCATTGACATTTTGGTCGTTGTTGTATTCTTCTTCGTCGTCCTTTTCCAGTGTAATACCATCAACCGCGTAATTTGTTCTTTTACGTGTAGATCTAACTGGTCTACGAGAAATTGTTATAGTTTCAGAAGATACTGAATTTTGTGTTGATGATGCAAAGGGAACTTTAAATGGTTTTGATAAACGTGTAGCAGAATCGGTGACGCGTGGTGGTCGTTTATCCTTTGGTACACCTGCACCGGAACCTAAAGGTGTAGTAAATTGAGTCAAAGGTTTTCTTACTGCCATGAAGAATGGAAAGTACTGTTATTATCTAAGTGGGGTATTAATGCTTTGAAGGGCTATAATTGATTTAGCAGTAGTTAGGGGACAAGAAAGAGACATGAAAAACAAAAACAAAAACAAACAAACAAAGAAAATGAATTAAATCGAGAAGCATCGGAAAAAAGACAAAAGGCAACGAATGTGAAATATCAGCGATCACCTCAAATTCTTCTTTTTCCGAGATTATACTTTGGTTTCATATACACGACGCGGAACTTGAGATACTTGTAACACCCATCCATCCACCCACCCACCTACACTTCTTATATTATAAAGTTTCCTTTACATCGTCTACAAGAATAAATCTCTAAACCTATTAACTTCAAACACAAACATCACTACCCACCCTATTTACCATGGATCAAATTCTTCTCAAGGCAAGCAATCAAGCAGTATCATTTGCCATTAGATCAGGAATTTCTCTTGCTTCAGGATATGCCATTAAAACCATTTCAACATTTTTAGATAAAATTCCTGAACTGTCAAAATTACATCAAAAAATTATCATTAAACAAAAAAAACTTAAATCCAAAATCGATATAATCACAATAACGATTGATTTAATAAAATTGGCAGCTATTAAAGGTGGTGGCAATGGTAATGGTAATAGTGGTGGGAATACAATTTTACAAAGTAGTTTACAATTAATCAATGATTTACAAATTGAATTTAATGAATTTGATAATAATATTAATGAACTTATTAAGAATTTAAGTGGTAATAATGAAAAAGAATCAATTAAACAAGTTGAAAATTATATGAATTCTTTGTTGGATGATATTAATGAAGCTATTCCTATACTTAATTTAGTTTTAGTCACTCTGGGAGTTAATTTTAATGGTAATGTTAATATTCATGGGATATCACCAGGAAGATTACTTCAAGCTGCAAATTATATAAATAATTCTAGTGGTGGTGATAATGATGATGATAATGATAATAGTACGATTGGACCAGTTTTTGATTTAGTCACATATTCAATATTTTATAATCCAAGTCGATTAAAATATATTGATGGTGAAATTGATGAATTGGCTTGTATTAATTGGAAAGAAACTTATGCGAGAAGTTCAGTTAGTATTAAGAAATTAAAAGATTATCATTATCAATTGACGATAATTGAAGATTTTAATGATGGTAGATATCATGATGATGAAGACGATAAGGAGAACAAGCCAGGGGAAATGGTGATCGATTTAAATTCTGTTCAACTGATGTTTTTCACAGCATCAGGAAAATTATTAAGACTTGAAGAAAGAAGTTCACCAGTTTTGATTATTAAAATATTGAAAAATGGTGTTGAAGAATGGATAGCACTAGGTGAACTCAATCAAGGAGAATTTGATGATGATGAAGATGAAGATAGTCAAGATGAAGATACCAAAAAATTTGTGAACAAGATCAACGCCAAACTTATTAAAAATAGTAGTCTTTCATTACTTGAGTATCTCATACGTTTATGTCGATTACAAGAAATTGAATGTAAATCAATTTTAGAAATTCCGGATGAAATTTTATCATTTTATCTTCATGATAAAGTAAATGATCTCAGTGATTCCGGATATTTACCTAAATCTTTATCACAAAGACAAAAAGATGAATTGAAAAAAATTAATAAAGAAAACACTATGACTATGGATTCTAATATTAATCGATTAAAAAATCTTGATATAAAAGAACCAAAGAAAAATTGAAATAGAGACTAGTGATACAATATTTTTATTCTTTGTTTATTAGAACAATGTGTAGTATCAACTTATATAATGATAATAATACTATATATTATTCTGATCTTTAGTGTTATCCGTTAGTGTAGGTATGAAATCATCAAATGCAGAATCACTTAAAATATCTTGAACATTATATAAATTTGGTATTTCTGAATTACCGGGAAGTTGCACCGAAGAAGTAGACGTTATATTGGGGTGGTTCTCATTGCCAACAGTATTGCCATTTATATTAATACTGTTATCGTTGATGGTAATTTTGTTTTCATTACTATAACTTGGGTAAATCGTATCGTTGTTGTTGTTGTTATTGCGGTGGTTATTTCCACCATTCGTGATCACGTCAGAATTATTATTGACATCATAATTACTTGGATTACTACTTGCATAATTATCACTTGGATTAAATTCAGTAACATTGTATAAATTTGGTATTGTTGTTGTTGTATCAGGAAACTGTAGTTGATCGACATTTTGTGATTGTGGAGCATAAGGATCATCGAAAAAATTATCAGTATACATTTCTGATTCAATTTTACTCAATTGAGATCCAAATTTAACAGCACCTAAACCTGTTCTTCCAAAATGATGTTGCATATTATTATGGTCATCTGGATTAAGATTGGATAAACTATTTTCATCAAATCCATTAGATGGAGGAAATGCCGCTGAAGTAGAAGATGTCGGTAAACTTCCATTCATAAAAGAAGAATTATAATTGGTATGATTGTTGCCAAAAAAATCAAATGATCTAGTAGAACTATTTGATGCTATTGATAAAACACTTTCTGGACGTTTTGGACGTGATTGTTGATGATTTATTGAACTAACTTCGACGGCGGATGGAATTGAGGAATATGAATTAGAACTAATATTATTCATAGCAGTACTAACATTATGACTAGGTCTCACTGGTGTCGGTTGTTGTGGTTGTGGTGGTTCTTTCTCATTAGATAATGCCAGAAGTGGTTGATTTTCACGATCAAAACTTTGTGTCCCCACAAGTGGGAATAAGGGGAACATAGGGTCAGCTTCAGTTTCATTTGGACTTAGCGGTAACCCTACATCTTTATTAGAATAACTGATCCCAGTATCGTAATTGGAATTAAATGGGGTTGAATTATCACTTGCAAGATTACTGGTGGCAATTTGTGAGTCTTTATTGCCACCACCAGCACCACCAACTTCCGAGGTCGCATTCGACGAAAACATATCAAACAATCCATTATCAGTATTAAATGGGAAAACAATATCTTCTATCACAAAGTTTTGATCCAGAAGATTGTTATATGCTGGTTGTGTTGTTTGTCGTGATTGATTTGGCAGGGTCAGTTGTTGTTTCTTTTGCTGTGAATTTGTTGGTCCTGGTGGTGGCACTGACAGTTTTTTATTTGGAGAAGCGGCACTTGATGGAGAAGCACTACTACTTGCAGCTGATTGAGTTGTTGATACTGAATCTGATCTTTTCTTTAATCCAGCATTTGCGGCATCTATTAATGATTTCTTTTTGGCCTTTTCCGAAGCTGTCATATGATGAATATCACCTTTTGTTGTAGTTTTCTTAGTCATATTGGTGGAACAAGTACAATGATTAGTCTTATGACAAGCACATGAAGGTAAATGTGAACCATTTTTACCCTTTTTACCACATGAACATGTAACGTGTAAATTTTTCGACTTTCTATTTTCACGACAATGTTGACATTGTGTCACTGGTCTCCCCTTTGGTTTTATCATCGTCAATGGTTCATTTGAATGAGTGCATGTGGTGACACGATGACCTCTGATACATCTTTCACAAGCGTATTTGACTCCTTTGATCAACATCTCTCCAAAAAATAAAAATCAGTGATTACTACAACAGTTTTTTTGGTATAATTAAATTAGTGGTTGGTGGGTTTTTGAAATTATTAGTAAAGGTGGTTTGAGTTTATTTGGGTTTCTTTTTTTCTTCTTCTTCTTCTTCTTCTTCTTTTTCTTCTGCCTCTCATTCATAAAATTTTTTTCTCTCTTTCTCTGTTGGCTCGGTTTCCCGCATTTTTCTCTTACAAGGTCTAATAGAGTGAGAGTGGGTGAGGGTGAACATGTGCATATTGAAAGATTCTTACTTATTTATTCATTGTTCTATTCATTAATTATTATGGTCTACACCCATTATATCATTGGGTCGTGTTTCTTATTTCAAAAAAAACAACATGACACATTATTGTTCTTCTTCTCCCAAAGTTTTACAGCCACCCCCTTCTTGAGTCTACTGCTAATACAGAGGATATTCCCTATATTCTAAGAGTAATACATTCCATTACATCTTATTATTTTGGCAATATTGTTAAATGGAACATAGAAAGGTTGCAAACATAATAGAGAGGACAAGCTTTTTAACTTTTGTAGGTGGTGGTGGAAACACCAACAACTTTAAGTTATATATAGAATGTAATGGAACATCAACAGATTTTTACTACCAGAAAAGTAATAGTAATAAGAAATGATCTAAGCCAAATTTTTTAACTTTTTTGCTTTTAAACTAAACTTTCTCTTTTGTTCTTTAAAAGTGAAAAGTTTTTCGTTAAGAATGTGATAAAATTGTTAATAATTTTACTTACTACTCTATTTACTACTACGATCTACTTTTTTATTAGCAATCAAGGGCACATAACCTATTATAATTAGTAATCTAATTAGTAGTAGTATTTCTTTAAATTAGTTCTCGTTGTTATTGATTACAACTACAAAATAGAAGTCACTTACACCCCTTTTTCCTTTCTAATTGTTTGTAAACTGTAGTCTATATTATAATATTTAACTTCCTTATTTATATACTGTTCTACAATTTTGTATCTTTGAATCTTGGTAATGGTACCGGTTCATAAACTCTGTTAAACAACACATCATCAGGAACATATCTTGTTTGCATATATTTAGTATCAACAAATGATTCATTCAATTCTTCAAGTTTATTAACTCCCAATAATCTCATATTCATAATCATTTCATCTTTAAGTAATTGTATAGCTTTATTGACACCAGCATCTCCATATCCTGACATGGCATATAAAAATGGACGACCAATACCAACACCTTTTGCTCCTAAACAAACAGCTTTTAAAATATCAGTAGCTCTTCTAACACCTCCATCTATATAAACTTCAAAATTATCTGCTAACCCTTTTTCTCTTAAAATTGGCATCAATTCTGCTAAAACTTCAATTGGTGGTGGAGAAAATTCCAATTGTCTACCCCCATGATTACTTAAAACCACACCAGCACATCCATGTTCAGCTGCTATAATGGCATCTTCAACTCTTTGAACACCTTTTAAAATTATTGGCATTTTAGTAATTGATTTAAACCATTTCAAATCTTTCCAACTTAAACTAGTATCAATAAACGAAGAAATGGCTCTTGCTGAACCTTGTGAACGATCAGCTTCATCATCTTCACCTTGAACAAAACTTAAATCAACAATGCTTTTAGTTTTCATATCTTTTTCTCTTCTGCCCAATTGTGGAGCATCAACCGTAATAAATAATCCTTTCATACCTCTAGCTTCAGCATGTTGAACAATCTTTTTCGTAATTTCACGATCTGAATTGACATAAAGTTGAAACCATTGAGTTTGATTTGGTTTAGCTTCATCAACAATTTCATCAAATGAACATGAAGCCAACGTGGGGATCATTTGAATAAGATCATGTTTTTGAGCTCCTCGGGTTAAAACTTTTTCACCATCAGGATGACCTAATTTACCTAATGCCGTAGCAGTAATATAAAATGGAACTGAAACTTTAGTTCCCAACATTGTCGTTGATGTATCAATTTCAGTAACATCAATCATTACTCTTGGTTTAAAAAAAATTCTTTGATAACTTCCAGTATTTAATCTGAATGTAGCTTCACCATCTGCCAGTGACAGATAATATGCCCAACCAATTGGATCCATAGTATGACGAGCAACAAATTCAAAATCATACAAGTTATAAATTTGAGAAATATCTGGTTTGTTTTTAACAAGTTGACGACGTTTAAGTTCTTCTTCAGTTGGTGGATCATCATCATCATCATCGTCGTCATACTCGTCATCACCTTCAACTTCATCGTCGTTGTTATTACCAGTTCCATTAGTTTGAACTTCTGTAGTGATAGCAGCTTTGTTTTCTTGTTCATCATATTCAACATCAAATTCATCAACTGTTTCTTGTGAGACCAAAGTGGATTCAGTAGGTTTGGTTGTGGTGCCATTATTTGTAGTGGCACTTTTCTTCTTTTTCTGTTTCTTTTCAACTTCTCCTTTATGATATTTTGGTTGTAAATATTTAGTTAAAGTATCACCAGGATGAATAGGATCAAAAGCTTTAGTAGCATCTTTACCAGCATATTTCATAATAATTGCCAGTCCACCAGGATGTTCATCCATGAAATCAGAAAGATCATATGCTTTATCATGAATAATTACCCAACAATCATCTTTCTTATTATGTTGAGAAACTTCTTGTAATGAAAGTACCATTTATAAAGGATGTAATAGTAGTAGTAGTAGTAGTAGAAATCAACAATAACTATAGAGAGTTAGCTTTTTATCAATTGGGGAAAAAGTTTACTGTGGAGAGGAGGATTTTATTAAGTTTATATATAAAAATGAGCCAATTATAATTTCTCCATTTGTTATCAAATGACTCCCGCACACACATAATTCATGGGGGAATAATCCAACACAAAATTGAATTAGCAAATATAAACTCCTCCTGCTCCTCTCTTCATCATCTTCTTCCCCCAATTGTTTTGGTTTGTGGGTATAAATTTATGCGAAGGAGTTTAAGTATAATTAACTCAAAATGGGTGCTATAGGATTGGAGTATTTTTCACATTTACCCCACTTGGATTTGGCCACTTATAGAATACATTATAACCACCACCCATCACTACTACTACTACTACTACACTCTAACACGGATAAATACACCCTTTAGTCGGTGGTGGAAATGCACGTTTGATTTAATCTTCGGGTTTGAGTACCCGAAAAAAATTATAATTTGACATCACGGGAAAAAAAATCACTCCCTATTCCCCAGTGAGTGGTTTATTGTCAGACGTGTAATCATGGGCGTGGAGGAGAAAGAACTAGTTTTTAAACACAAAAGTATAATACGGAACCATTACCCGTCAAGAAAGAGATGATAATTTTGAAACTCCGGGAAATCAAAAACAAACAAAAGTTTTTTACAATTTTCATTCTATGTATATATAATGTTAATTTTCATATAATTGAAAAATCTATTTAGAATTTAAAACAAAAAACAAAAAATAAAAACTAGTAATAATAATAACTTTATAAACGAAATCCTTCTGTATCAAAACTAAAAATATTATTAAATGTAGATCCATTGTTATCTACTATAGAATTAAAAAATGTTGGATCTAATATTTCTGGAAGTTGTGGAATTTCTGGTTCATCTGGTTGTTCTGGTGGTGTAGGCATTTGTTGTGGTAATTCATCCTCTTCTAATTCCATTTGATCTTGTTGAACTTGCTCTTGTTGAACTTGCTCTTGTTGAACTTGCTCTTGTTGAACTTGCTCTTGTTGTTGTTGTTGCTGTTGCTGTTCTTCTCCTTCTTCTTGATCATTTTCTATACCTCTTATAAATAATATATCTACCATTCTCATAAATTGCTCATTTTGTAACATGTCCTCAGCTGGATTGTCTTCTTCATTGGTTTGTGGTTCTGATAATTGGTTAAGATTCTCTTCTTCCTCTTTCATTGGATAATCTTGATGTATATGTTCTTCTTGTGGTTGTGGTTCGTCTTTTATTTCTATTTCTATATCTTTTTCTGAATGTTCTTCTTGTAGCTGTTCTTGTTGTTCTTGTTCTTGTTGGTGGTCGTGGTATTCATGTTTTGGCTGCTGTTGCTGTTGCTGTTGCTGTTGCTGTTGTTGGGCGTAAAATTCCTCTTGTTGCATCATCAAATTTTCTTCATCCCTTCTTCTTTGTTCCATCTTTTCAGTAAGATCAAGCATCAATTTTTCCAAATATTCAACTTTCTGTTGAAAATTACTATGAACTTTCTTACAAATCAACCATATATCAACTCTTAAAACTTCACCCATTCTATCAATGAAAAATAACAATTGATTCATAAATTTTGAATTTTGAGTATAATTATTTGCATTAGTATATGATACTTGTGCCACCAATGATTGTATCATTAATACTAATGCATAATATACCACTAAATTCAATAAATGTTTATCATCGGGGATATATCTCATAATAATTTCCATTTCATCAACTATTTCAATGAAAGTATCGATATCAGAACCAATAGGTAATTTTAAAAATGGTTTATTCATAATTAAAAATATCAAATAATAAGCAATCTTTAACAGATGATCAACTGATTCATCAGTTATTGTGTTGATTAAAATAGATTTATTCCAAAAATACTCTCTAGATAACCCTCTTTTCCATGCTCCTAAACTTTTATTATATCCTTGTAACAAATTATATCTTTCTAAGAAAATTTTTTTCGACATCTCAGGATCATTTTTAGTTTCAGGTATAGTTTCATAAATAGAACTTATCATTGGTTGAGTATCAATAATTAATTGGGCTAAACAAGGTAATTTACCCTGTCTATTTGGGAGAAATATCAAAGGAACACTATTATCGACATATAACATTGTAATACGACCAAATATTAATCCAGCATATTTATCAATTATATAACTCCCCCAAAATACTAAATTTCTCAAATTATCAATTTCTTTATCAGAACCATCATAAATAAAACTATCAAATCCCAAATCTATTCCCATTCGGAGGGCAATTCCAGATAATTCCCATGCAGTAGTTAATTCCCCTAATCCTAATTCTAAAAGGGCACATACTAACATCGCTTGTAATTTAGGATAAGAACTTTCATTGAATACAAGACATCCGGAATTGTTTATAAACATTTCCGTTTTCAGTAATGTCAAATATTCTCGAACACAATCAATATTATCATCATATAAAGCCCCAGAAGCTATCAAAGCAGCAATTAATTCAATTGATATAAATTGATTCGTGGGGTATAACCCTAAAATATCTTCAACTGTTGCTAAATCATTCTTGTGGGCACATATTTCTTCATATAATTTGATGACTTTCCCTCTAGGAATCAAATAACATAAAATTGGTCGATCAAAATATTTGAATGCTAACGCAAAATATTTTTTAGCTTTTGAATTTGTAATCATTTTAATAACTTCTTCTATAGTTCTTTTATTCACTTTAATTAAGGTGGAAGAAGAAGAAGAAGATCTATTTTGAATATTAGGAACATTTCTCAATTTGGCCAACTTGATACCAGTACCCCATCTTTCTTCAATTTGATTTACATTCATTACCATGGATTCATCAGCATCATAAACAGTTGTGGCTCCAAATGCCATATTTGATTTCCCACCAGGTGCAGGGAAAAATTTAGGAGCGAAATCAAAATCATTTCTTGGTAGTGGTTCAGGTAATAAAGTAGGTAATGTAGGTCCTGAAGTTGGGAAAACTGGTAACAGTGGTGGAGGTGATATATCAACTGATATACTACTTTTTCTACTACCACTAATCGTACTAGCAATACTACCAGTAATATTAGAAGCATTGGGTCCAGAAGTTTTGCCTGAAATAGGGTAGTGTAATGGCAAGTCAGATTGCCGGAGAAGATTTTGTCGTGTTTGTTGTTGAAATGGTCGTGATGGAATTCTCAATATCTGAGGAGCCAAACTAATAGTTGAATTAGGAGATGCAGGTGAAGATCTTGTGCTTACTTCACTTGCACTAGATTGTGATAGTGATTGTGGCAGTGGTTGTAATTGTAATTGTTGTTGTTGTGGTTGTTGTTGTTGTTGTCGGTTAAGGTGGACGTGAAAGTTTGCACCTTGTTCTCTAGAACTGACTACTAATTCACCTCCTAAAGTAAATGAATTCGCCAACGAGGCTTCAGATTTCGATAATTCTGGTGAACCAAGAGATGAATCCAGTTTAGTCTCTGAATTGTCTAAAAACAGACTCGAGGATTCGAGTATTTCAGTTATTTTCAAATGCAATTGATAAGGATTATCTTTCAAATCAATTAGACTCTGGAGTTGGTCGTGTAATTGTTGATTTGTATTCTCTAAATTGGTAATATACTCTATTGAATAACGTTTCTTTCTTTTGTCAACATCGGGATAAATACATTCTTGATTTCTTTTAAGACAATTTGAACACGGTGTATTCCCGTCACATTTTCTTTTAATTGTTCGACATACTGTACATCTATAACCAACAATGTTAGTAATCTCCTATTAATCCAAAAAAAGTAACAATCATATAAATACATACGAAGTACTTCTTCTTTGCTTAATTTTTTTAGTTGAACTTGGTGTCATGGTGTTCCTGAATGTTCTAATAGTTCAGAATCGTTCTTTATATTTTTTTTTTAGTTTTAGACTTCTCGTGTTTTTTTTTTGGTTTCTAAGTTTATTTCTAATTTCCGATTTTTTTTTTTTCGTTTAAAAAGGTGGTGGAAAAATTATCCACATATATATATTTATACAATATGAAACAAAGTTGAAAGGAAAAGGAAGGCAAAATTTTGTGTGTGTTGGAATGTTCTAGCTTCTTGGATAATTTATAGGGAGTTCTTTAATTTGAAATACACAAATAATGCAACCGCCTCAGAAGAAGTTTGTGGAATATGCTCTATATATATGTGTATTTCCGAGGGAGTTGTTTCATCACTCAGCTGAGTATTCATGATGAAATGAAATTTATGCACATTAAAATTCCATTTTTAACTATGTAATAGGAGTAAATCAGCAAGAAACTAATTAGTAAATACGATTAAAACCAGCACATATTGCCGTTTAATATTCCATTCTATCCATTCTAAATCGCTCAAACAGACTTTGTGTACACAAAAATGAAATGTATACCAAGAAAGAACAATTGAAAAATAAAATAAAATTTGAAAATAGAAACAATAAGAGAAGAATTTTAATACATATCAAACAAGAAGGACAAAACAGTTCTCAAGTAATTGATACATATATACATATATACATGGAACAATAGTATTGGGAATAAAAGTTTCCACAAAACAACAAATATCAATAATTCATTTTGCGTGGGCCGAGTTTTCCAAATCATCATTGTTTTTTTATGTAACTTTTCTTGGAATTTAATGGGCGGGAAGGGAGGAGAGGCGGTGGGACAATAAGATATTTTTTTTTTTTGAAGTTAGACGGGACGGGGGGCATAAATTTGAAAGCACGATTTAACAAAGAAATTCCATCTACTTACTTGAAACAATTAGCCCAAAGAATGAAGAGCTGTGGCTTGAATGTCAATCGTTGTCTATCTAAAGATACATCTATTTTTTAGTAAACAAGTCGAACACGAATGGAAGGCCAAGTTTTGTATCATTTATTACCAAGGACTCGTAAAAATAGTTGAAGTTTAAACCACAATATGAAAGTTGTTTTGTGATTGTAGAAAAACAGAGAATTATCAAAGGATGGCTATCAGTAGCTAGATTGGTATGTTGGAAAATGATAATTGTTTAGATTTTACATTTTTGAATTGTTTTTTAGGCACAGAAGAGTGGTATGAGTCAACAATTTTTCACAAACTTCAACATTTATGTTTCCATATCCTGATTTATATGAGCTCATGAGTTAAACAATGGATTTATCTTCATCATTGCTCCTGAGTGTTCAGTTACCTCTCTTGTATTTTTCTATGTGACAGAACAGAGAAAAGACCTTTTTATTTAGATTGAACTATTCTTGTTGCAAAAAGAAATGAGTTATCGGGATTTGGTGTCTAATTTCCGATCAATTTATTATTTTAGAATTGAAAAACTAAAAGAGGAATAAGAGAATTACGAAGAAACATTTCTTCCACCATGGATGTCCTTTTATGTATCAAGAAGTATCAATCAAAAAATAAAACCCATTCTATTGTTGTTAATTAATGGTGTCAAGTTATTTGAGCTTTCGGTCATTACAATTGGGATGTGGAAATATAAGCTGCTGCTTAAATGGCCACAAAATAGATGGGAGGGCAATTAAAATTCTTCTACAGATGAAATTGCCACTACTTGAATTGGATGTGTTTCCGATTTATTTTTTTGAATTTGAGAGAATAGTTGTGATGTCAAAACTTACTTGTTACGGCATTCATTTTAATAAGATTGACTTTTATTTTGTCTGCCCTTTAAATATCTAGTTCATATTATATGGATGGAATGTAAGCGGCATTTTCATTATAAAATTCTGATTATATGTTTGTGGATTATAATTTAATTTCAAAAACTTACCCCTGAAAACTGACAATATTAAAGTTCTTCGAACATCTATTGAATCTATAATATTTACTCTGTTTCCACAGTTATCTATTAATTCTAACCTTAACAAATACCAATTATTGCCTTCCCATCATCTATCAAATGGATGGGTAATTGCATAAAGCGTAATAGCCGAATCCAAATGCATGCAAAATAATTACAAACCGCTAGCATTGTTCACATTAGTTGATATTCTGTTCTTGGCTCATTATTGAAACCCCCCACCCCCCAAAATTAAACTATATCGTACGTTTTTACCTGTATGTTAGAAGCATTTGATAATAGTAAATTCGATGCTGCTGCTGCGGGGGGTGTATGTGAACAATTGGAATTGAAAAAAAGCCTAGATTTGGATATTGCTTGAGACCCAAGAAGAAGAAGAAAGAATAAAACAAGCAACTCTACACTATACAGGGCATAATATTTTCTGCACTAATTAAATTTAATTTAAGTAATAGTGTGATTCCTGCATATACACCAATTGTGTCAGACACAAAAGATAAAAAAACCTTTGCAAATACTATCGCCACTCACCCCACCTCCTCACTCTCACCCTCACCCACACCACCTACCACCTGCCACGATCCGCTCGAGGAAATTTACATAAATTGATCTGTATTACACGTACAGGACAATTACTTTTCATTGTCAAGTATACCAAAATCCCAAATCACAATTCCTATTCTCTTTAATTTTGTGATAATTACTAACAATTCTACTGAGAAATCATCGTATTTAAAATATTGGAAGAAAGAATTAAGGGATACATGTTCAAGTGGTATCCCGTACTAACAATGAATGTGAATGAAATATAGCAATTAAAACAGCAAGTGAAAAAAAAAAAAATTTTCAAGAAAGAAAGAAATGATTTGATGATTTAAATCCCAAATGATAAACTTATTAAAAGAAATCTTTATCTCCTATTGTTTCACTTATGGTGTCTCTATACTAATTATACTTATTAGTTGGTTAGTTAGTTTGACAAAAAGTAGAACAAAACTTAAGTTGCCCTGAATTATTTCTTTCTTTGTTTTTATTTGCACCGTAATTTCCCTCTCTCTCTTTCTCTTTCTCTTTCTCTATCGGACAATTGTCTTTTTCTCTCTCTCCATTTTTGCTTTGTTTGGTTTGGTTTGGTTTGGTAGTTGAAAATCCTCAAAATCAAACTCAAAAAAAAAAAAAAAAAAAAAAAAAACTGAATTGAAGTAAAACTACCCAAAATTTACCGAA
>OBUW01000501.1_pt1 | contig 20366 bp, 9 predicted proteins | sample 1475761 | NCBI WGS metagenome assembly OBUW01 (sample SAMEA2579908, study PRJEB22360) | human gut metagenome | biome: human gut; feature: human-associated habitat; material: faeces | place: Denmark | collected 2008/2010
TGTTGTTGTTGAGTTTTCCATGATAGTTGTTTAACTTAAGCTTTGGGTTATTGAATTGTAGTAGAATCTCGAAATGTTTTGTACAACTATTTTTTTTTTTTTTGCTTAGACACAAACTTTTTTTTTTTAGTCTTCTTCTCTTGAGATGACCTACACCAAGAAGTTAGATATTCCCCCTTCCCTGCTTAAATGTTACGATCCAGTCAACATATACGACCTATTTGGAGTCGTAACTTTCATCAAACAACTACAGTTTATGGAAAACAATTACTTCGTAAATTACGTGATGATGATATTGATCCTTTAACCATTAGAAAACACCAACAACAACAACAACAACAACAACAACGTCGAAATCAACGCAAGAAACCATCGGAAGAATTTGAAACTAAATCTACTACAAGTTATAATCTCAAAGGAGCTTTAAAAGTATTACAAAATCAATATGATTCAGTAACATTTAGAGATCCCAATAATAATAAACCTATAGATATCCAAAAATTAACGACCCAACAAATCAAGTATTCATCACCAATATCAAAATTAATATTTAAAAATTTAATGCAAGTGAAAAAATTAAGTGGGAGACAAATTAATCGAAATTTAGCACTTGCTTTATTAGGTACTGATGGGAAACAATTACAAGATTCATATTATATTTGTGAGAATGTTAAAGAATTATTAAAAATTGATAATGATATTGAAAGAGCAATGTATTTATGTCAAATTTCCGATAAAAATTGTAGTATTGTTGGTTCAAATGAAATTTTACAATGGTTATTATCAAAAGGGAAAATTAATCAAGCTTTGAAATTGTTTAGTAAACGGAAATCAAGTGGTATACCTACAAATTTACAAACTTATGTGATTTTATTTCATGGAATTGCTAAAGCCATACCATGGGGTGACGACAATCAACAAAAACAACAAGGAAGTACTATTGTTAATGAAGAACTTTTCAATAGAGTTGAAAAAATTTTTAAAAATTGGCGATTAGAATTAGCAACCAATTCTTCTTCTTCTTCTTCTTCTTCTTCTTCTTCTAAAACGGTTCCAATTGAAGTATTTAATGCATGTTTAAGTGTATTAGTTAAAGATTTCCGTGATGAACAAGTTAGAGCATGGGATTTTTTCAATGAATTAATGGCCAATCCTAAAGAAAATTTACAATCAATTAATCCTGATTCTAAAACTTTTACGATATTTTTAAAAGGAATAAAGAAATATTTTGATAATGAAATGGAAAAAATAATGATCAACAATAATAGTCCAACAATTTCAAATAATGAATGTATTATTAGATTATTAGATATTGAAGCTGGTCATATCAAAACATCACAGAAAATTTTCGAAAGAGCTAAACAATTAGCTTTACCACCATTGCCAACAACTTCTAATAATGGTGATCCAGAATTAGATTCATTTAATATTCATAAATGGAATAAAGAAAAAATTGAATTAGATTCTCCATTGATTGTTAGTTATGTTAGTCTGTTATGTAATGGAGGAGGAGGAGGAGGAATAATAACAAACTCAACAAACTCAACAACAACAAACTCCAAAATTAAAATTAAAATTAAACCACCCATTGGTTCACATTATTTATATAATGAAAAAGCTTTATCTATATTAAAACAATCATCACCAGAAATTGATTCATTATTGAAATTTGTCCAACAAGTTATTGGTGAACAAGAAGAAGGCAAAGACATAGATACCGATAGCCCTATAATTGCTAAGAAATCATTTAAATCTAGAATTGATAGGAAAATCAATTTAGCAATTGAACAAGCCATACAATCCAATATAAAATTAAAATTTAATGATAAAATTAAAAATTTAGATCCTTATAAAATTGCCAATTTAATTAATGATGAAAATTTTAATCCTGAAGTGATTATGCCTACCAAGAATAGTAAAAATTTTAATGGATTACAACCAGTTCCATTAATTGATTTCACCAGAGAAATTGGCAGGGCAAATAATCATGGGATGACGAAATTTTTATTGATGCCATTATTTGATTCATTAACTAACATGGGTAAATTAAATGAATTTGTCATTGCATTTTGGTATGCTATGATTAAATGGGGTGGATTACGTATAAATTTATCAATTTTTAATAATAATAATAATAATAATAATAATAATAATAATAATAATAATAATAATAATACCACCACCACCACCCGCAATGTTTTAAATGGTGTAATCAAAGACTCGGAAACTTTGTCAGTATCAAATATGGCAGCAGGGAAGAAGTTAGATCGTTCAGTGATTGATGAAGTGATTCTTGGAATATTTATTAATAAAATAACTGAATATGGACGTGAAAAAGGATTAACTAAAACTCATTTAATCATGGAATTATTTCAAACTTTAATATCAAAAGATTTAAATCCTCCTCCTCCTTCTCTTGTTGGTAAAGATAAAGATAAAGATAGAATACAAATTCAATTCAAATATTTAATGAGAATTTGGTGGGCGATTCATGATGATTTAGAATATTATCATGCCTATAATCAAAATAATAACAATAACAATAATAGCAATAACAATAACAATAAAGTTGATGATAAAGATTTACGATTTATTCAATTGGAACAATTTTTAAAAAATTTAATTATATTTAATGATATAAATTATCAATGGTCAAGAAATTTATTAATGAAAAAACTTATACCTGATGAATTTATTGATCAAATAAATCGAATTTTAATAAGATTAAATCATTTAAATTGGTTTAATATTGGAAATGAAAATGAAAATGAAAACAAAAAAATTTATTTATATAAATTAATGTTAAAATCATCAATTAAATTATTAATCCCACAAAGATTTATTACTGCAAAGAAAAATGGAAACGGAAACACAAACACAAACACAAACACAAACACACTGGTAGTTGTGTCCACTTATCCTAAATTAATGGAACAAGAAATATTTCGATATATATTTGTTAAATTATCTAAAACTGATAATTTAACTGATAATAATATCAAATTATTAATGGCTCTTAAAAAATATAGAAAGGCAAAACCTTATAATGATGAAGAAGCTGAAAAATTATTTAAAGAAACAACTAATGCCATTTATGATGCTATAGAAATTGGTGATACTAAATTGACTAAATCTGATATAAAAGAAGAAGAAAAAGAAGAAGAAGAAAACAAAGTGAGTGGGTAAAACTAATGAACGTGAAGTTAGTAGAAATAGTAATATAGAAAATTAGAAAGAAGGAGAGAATATATATCACATGTAAATAGTAGAAAAAACACTTTAGATACCTTTTGAATAACAAATCTAAAATTCATAACAATTCATTATGTCAATAATATTGACATGCCTACTTAATCATGATAATAATGATACTAATACATTCTATATTATAGTGGTATGAAAAAAAACATTAGCTCGTCCCCATAATTTCATTCTCCCTGATTAACCCTTTAATAATAAAGTTACTTCTTTCTCTGTAAGGTCCTTTCTTTTTTTTTTTTATGGAGCAATTCTTGTTAAACATCTAGGAGCCATACCTACTTTTTCACAATTTTCATAATATTCTTTATAATCAACAAGATCAGATTTATCACGAATATATTTCCTAAATCTATCTCTCCAAGATTGTAAAGTATGATTACGATATTTTCTGTACATACCATCAAAAAATGAATATCGTAATCCTATAGAATCAATATTATTTGATGCCATATATTCTAATGCAACACAACAAAGAAGATAATCATCTTCTGGTGTGAATTTATTTTTAAGAGTCCCAGGCATTTCATCAAGTCCAATTTTAATTAAATTTCCTGCTTCATCACGAATTAATTGATCTTGATCATCAGTTTTATAAATATAATTTAATCTTGATTCTAAATGTTTTCTAAATCTTGAACGAATTGAATTCCCCGTATGACCTCTCAATGGTTCTAATAAAGCTAATTGAGCATAAAATTTTTGTGATTGTCTAAATCGAGGTTTCCTGCGAATATGTTCAAGAATAAATTCATCTTGTTCTATTGTAAATCTATGACCCAGTGATCCTCGTCTAGCATTATTAATATTGGGATTGGGAAATGCATCTATACTACGCTGTTGTTGATGAGGAGGAGGAAGAGGAATCGCAGCAGGAGCAGCAACAGGAACCTCCACCATGGAGCTTGTTCCTTCTATTGTACTAAACAGTGACGATATATTACTTGACAAATCATCATTCAATTCATTGATTATTGATGTAGTATCAAATGCAGCATCTTCAGGATTATTATAAGTTCCATAAGTTCCATAATCAAATACTGAAAGTAATTGATTTTTAGCAATACAATCATCAATAAACTTTAATTTGGAAAATCCATACAAATCTTCATTATTACTTAATAAGATAACTGTAGGGAACCCTTTTTCAACTATTACACCACCATAACGGATTATTAGATCTCGATATTTATTTCGATTCGGTTCATCTTCAGGAATATAAAAAAGCATTGATTTCCCATCTTTATCAACAAATATGGGTTTAGGAGGCGAATTTTTGGGTCGATTTTGTTTGATTTGTTGCAGTTCAAAATTGAAATCATCTGATGATGATGGTGATGTCTGTTGTTGATGATGTTGTTGTTGTTGTTGACGTTGTCTTGTTGCTTCTTCTATTTGTACTCGACGATGATATTGTAATTGTTGTTGTTGATGCCCTGCAGCTTCTTCATCAGCATTTCTTGAAGCAACTTCAGATAAATCTGTTTGATATTGTCCATCATCTTCAAAAGATGAATAAGGATAATTCATACTTTATTGGTTGCAAAAAAAATACAGACGACAAAAAAGACAAAAAAAAAGAATAAGTTATTGATGTTTGGATGTGTTAATAAATTATAATGATGTTTGGATGTTTAATTAATTTGTGAAGCCTGAAGCCAGAGAGATAGGAGAGAAGGAAGTCAGAGAAGAGAAGAGAGAGGAGAATGTTTTGATAATTAATTAAAAAAGTAGTGTAACAATGGTCAAGAAATAAAAGAAAAAGAATTGTACCCGTACACGCAAAATTCCCATCCCCCTCGCCCCACACCCTCCCTCCCAGGCGAGAAGTTCAACAATATTTTTAATGAAAGTTTTTATTAAAGCAACTTCATTGTCAACATTGGCAGTTGCGATTAGTATGTCATCCATGTATATGAAGATTGGAAAGATCTCACTAATGACGAGGAATACATATGGTTGGTTTACTGCTCCAAATGGTAGTGTTGTGAATATATAATTTCCCATAAGTGTAATAATGCCTTAAGCTAATAAACTATTTAACTTTTATCAACTAACAACAATGATTTATATAATCATTAAATTCTATTTAGCTTTTCTTCGGTAATTTTTAATTACATTATAATTACCTGAGATTATTCATTATAGTAGTATTCATTATACCCAAATATATATATATATTAGATTTATTATTATTGTTACACCAATAACTGATATTTTGAATTTGTAAGATGGTAACGGGGACAATAGTGGAACCAAATCAAAGGTGTTGACGAGTCACAATTACCATCATCTGTGTCAATTGTCTGTTTTTTAGCACTCATTCTGTTGGCCAATTCTATTCTTGTCTCCACTTTCAACTATAAAACTCTAGAGGTAATTCAGCTACAGTGTTATTCTTACAAGCTTGTTTATTTGTCAACAATATTTGAATATTTATTTAAAATCAATACGATAAATAGATAAATAATACTATGAATGAAGTGTAAAACTAACCACCTCAAAGGTATTTTTGGTTGTTGTTAGCTCATTTTTTAGATCTCTGACCATAAGCTTTTGTAGCATAATCACCATCAATAATAATAACATCTTGAGGTCTGTAATTATAAGTCTTGTTGAAATATTCAGTCAAGATTTGTTTGACACCATTAGCATATCTAGCTTGAGCATCTAAAGAAGTACCAGATACATGAACTGTCATGGCATTACCATAATCTTTACCATATGGATTATGCATAGTTCTCCATGGCATATCTTTAGAAGCTGGTTGAACTGGCCAAACATCACCACCATAAGCAATATGACCAGAATTGACCGCATCAGCAATAGCTTGAGGATCAGTAAGTGCATCTCTAGCAGTGTTGATAACATAAGACCCCTTTTTTCATCTTGGAAATCAAATCTTTATTGAATAACCCTTTAGAACTTTCATATAATGGACAATTAATAGTAACAACATCAGCTTAAGAAACCAAATCTTCCAATTTTTCAACTCTTTCAACAATATTATCAACACCATTGAAAAGTTTAGAAGCAACATTTAATTTGTTAATTGCTTCTTCAGGTAATGGTTGATAATCATAATACAACAATTTCTTAGGATTAAAGGCAACTAATCTTTCTAAAATTCTGTAACCAATTCTACCAGCACCAATAGTGGCAAAAACTTTACCTTTCATATCAAATTCATCTTTGGCAACAGCAGCAATATCCCAAGTACCTTTAGTAGTGGCTTGAGCATGACCTTCAATTATAATTTCTAAGTAAAATCAACATGGTCATGGTTGCATGTTCAGCAACAGATTGAACAATTGGATCCAGTGACTTCCAAAACAGCAATACCTCTTTCATTAAGAGCATCTAAATCATAATGATCAGATCCAACCCCAGCAGTAATACAAAGTTTCAATTTGGGAGCTTTGGCAATTCTTTCTTTGGTGACATAAGCTGGGAAAAACGGAGTAGTGATAATTGATTTCTGTATATTGTAAATTTTCATCAAAACCAGAATTGGGAGATGGTTCTTTATCAGCAGTAGTAATTAATTCATAACCATGTTCTTCAACAAGTTTACGAATACCCAATTCATTTTCAACCGTACCTAATAATCTGGATTCTTCTTTAGCATGTTTACCACCAGAATAAAGAGCCATTAATACCTTTGGTTTACTCATTTTTGCTTGTTTGTTTGTCAAAGTTGTTATTATAGTTGTTGGTTTGTTAATTCAATGAAGTTATATCAATTGATTAGTGGATGAGAGAATATAAATCCAAAAACATGGAGCAATTCTCTGGATATTTATAAACATTTTATTTCTAGCTCAGTTGTCCAATGTAAATTTTATTCAACTCAAATACAACTTCACTTCATAGTATTAATTAATGGCTCAAGAAGAATTGTTCATTCGATAGAAATCTATGAACGTAATTAAAGGGAACATCTTTAATTTTAAATGTCTCGGAATTGCAAAATCTTTAGTGTTTTTGTTGTTGTTCCTGGTTTGTGTTTTGTGTAGCGGTGGAGGTAAATTGTTGTTCCAGTCGTCGTAGCAAAGCAACCCAAATTAAAGCGAGGGATTTTACAACGGGAATTAGAAATAGAGCGGATAATCAGAGTGGGTAATACACCCACAAATGTTGAGAGGTTTTCATTATTTGGATTTGCTAAATGGTATAAAGTTCCAGGGATATACAAACAAGAAAATACTATACCAAGAAGTATGGGTTTGGTAATTTTCCCATGGCAGGTTTATTTGGTGGGAAGTGGAGAATATAGAGTCTTTCTGATTAGCCAATCATATTAAGTCGAGTGAGACTTTATTTATTATGGTAGTTTCTATAATACTTTGTATCTCTGAATGAGTTAAGTTTAACTACTAGTATCGTGACTGATTAGTTTTCAAACTACATAGTAAAGAAGAGGGAAGTACTCTAATTTGATAGATTCTGATATCTTTGAAGGAATATGTTATCGATTACAAAGACAAAGACCATGGCACGTGTTATTGTGATAAGCAATTGGTAAGAAGAGCACGACGACGACTCCAGTTGAATATTTAAAAAAAATATGAACAAAGGGGAAAACCACAACTCTTGCCAATGCTTTTTTTTAAAAGATTTGATGGGAAACATTCTTTAGGGCCAATGGGAAATGTTTCTAATGGACGCATGACCTTATTTTGGTTTCTGTAACTAAGTACCGGGTTATTAATTCGTCTAGAGTGTTTCTAAAATTGATGATCGTTCTCTGGATAGAGTGGCATACATATATGATACACATATATGATTACTAACATTTACCAATCAGAGTTTTCTCTGATGAATTGAATTGATTAGGAATTTTGGGTGAGTTTCAACTTTAGTGTTGTATGGAAATTCACCTTAGATTATAGTTTACATGAATATACAATCGAATTATTTATTATATATGCAAACTGTTTAATATTTGTAATTGAATTAATTCATTTGATCTCTAAGAAGATGAACAGGCCTTGAATGGGAGGGGTTGGTTCGACTTCCACGAAATGTGGTTGGAAAAACTTGAGTCCTCAAAAAGGTTCTCTCGTAAAAGGCCAGAGAAAGAAAAAACCACCAAACCCCCACCACCAACCTAACCTTTTCCTTCCATCCATTCCTCTTTCCTTACTTTGCAAATGTTGAATCCAGTTATATTCATTAAAGATCCTATAAAATACGATTATTCACAATTTATTATATCTTTACTCCCGAAATTCATTAATTGTAATCGTATTGATTTAGTTATACTTTGTCAAATCACCGAATCAAATCAATTGAATGAAATTTTATGTTTTTATTATCAATTAATTCGTAATCATAAGAATAATGGAGATACTGATGGAGATACCGACAGTTTGCCTATGTTTGATTATCGATTTGAAATTAATATATTATTTAATTTATCAACAAAAAAATTGAATCAATTATGTTTAAATAATTGGAATCATGGATATATTGCGGAAGGTGATAATGATAACAGTACTAACTTGTCATCTTTGCCATTGTCAATTACACAAATATCAAACATTGAAATTCCAACAATCCAATCAAGAGCAAATAGTAGTAGTTATAACGATGAGGATGATAAAATTACTACTAGTCGGCAATATCAACAATTTAAAACTACTGCTGTAGGTGGAACATTTGATCATTTACATGATGGTCATAAAATTTTATTATCAATGGCAATTTTTTTAACTTCAAATAAATTAATTATTGGTATAACTGGTTCTAATTTATTAATTAATAAAAAATTTAAATCTCAATTACAAACTTTTAATCAAAGACAAAATTTAGTTATTCAATTCATAAATTTATTATTATTGAGTGAAACCAGTGTTATTTTTTTTGAAATTTATGAAATTAATGATGTTTGTGGTCCAACTGGTTATATTAATGATATTGATAATTTAATAATATCTCAAGAAACTAAATCTGGTGGTGAATTTGTTAACAAATTTCGTAAAGATCATGGATTTAAATTATTAGATATTACAATAATTAAAGTGATTGGTGGGAATGTTGAAGAAAATTCATGGAAAGGTAAATTAAGTTCAACTGATATTAGAGAACAAGAATATAATCGATTATTAAATCAATAATAATAAAAATAATAAAAAGAAAATATAAATCGTGTATATATATTGTATATATAACTTGTAGTAGTAGTAGTAGTACGAACTAAATAAACAACATTGATAAGCAAGCGAATGTATGTGTATCTTCAATGTTGATTCTTCTTCTTCTCTCCTTTATTTGATGGAAATCCCTTTTTCAAATAATGCTTGACGTTTAGGATTTCTATCAACATTATCAATAGCCAAACTATACAGTTTAATGGCAACTTCATCAAACAATACCAATGAATCATCTTCCAAATATTTGATTCTATTATTATTATCAGCTAATGCAAGTCTAACTTTATCAAATGCTTGTTTTCCTAATCTTAATTTTTTCCTTAATCGTTCTTTCGTATCATTTAACGTTTCAGCCGGGAAAACTATAAAAATAAATGGAATTCCATGATGATAATTATTATTTTTATGAAAATGAAATGCTGGTAAAAGATTTAATTTTTTACTCCATCTAATACTTTCTAAATATTCTTCATGAATTGATTCTTCCAATTTTGTTTCATCAATTTCTTTATCAGTAAATCTTTTATACATATCATGATCACATAATACTTCAACTTCAGCTGGGAAAATCCCACAAAATAAATCAACATCATCAGAAATTGTACTTAATGCCCTATCAAATTTAAGCATCTCATGAAATTTATGATTTCGTCCTGACCAAACAAATAAATGAGGTAAATCCGATTCCGATACATTAACCTTGTGTAAAACTTTAGTAATAACATCACCTATAGTTCCACGTTTAGGAACTAAAACTTCAAATACTTGATATTGTAATAATGTCGTTAACCAATGGATTTTAATGGCTTTCAAATTCTCATAATCTTTTAATGGAATATTAAGTATTTCATATTCAATTTCAACAATTTGATTGACTGATACCGTCTTGGGGAATAATTGAGATAAATGATGACTTGTCTTTAATGGGAATCGTTGACCTTGAGCAGTTAATATAAATATTTTTAAATATAAAGGATCACAATTTAATTTAACAGCAATATCTCTTGCTAAATCTTGATAACTATAATTTGTCGAAATCCAAAAATCAAAACTTTTACTCAAATTTTTAGCCAATTGAATTTCATCATTTGTAGCTTTATTATCTTTTTCAGTATCTTTTCCATTTCCCTTACCACCATAACCAGTGCCATTGTTAGTTTCACCTCCTTTATTTTCTTCATCTTCATCTTCATCGTCTTCATGAGCTATGAAATCAGAATCTTCTTCATCAATTTCTGCCTTAAATGGTCTGACATTAACATGCAATCTAGTTAATAAAAATTTATAATAGTCTTTCAAATCTTTAAATTTACCATTTTTATTGATTTCACCTGGATTGACAATTTGAACAGTAATGATATCACCACTATTCAATTCATGTTTTTCAAAAGTTAATTTAGAATCAATCTTTTCAACTTTTGATTGTGATAATTCTTCATACAATTCTAAAGTGATATTTTTGTTAAATCCAAGTAATTCACGGATTGGGTCTATAATTGAATCAATCTTATCTTCTTTGGCCACAGTAATATGTGATAATCCTCTAATTTCTTGTGATACAGGATCAAAATATTTGATAACTATAGTAACATAATTAGAATACTCTTCGGTATTTTTAAATTCAATATTCGGATGAATATCAGTACCAACAGCATCAATTTTACTAAACACTTGTTCAAATGTAAAATCTTTAGGTTCAATGTAACCATTATCCTTATTTTTCACCAATTGAACAACATTCTTAATGTCTTTATTCAATTCCTCAACATAAAAAACCATTTCATCATATTTTCGATTAAATATTTTCGAATAAACATTACTTATCGTTGATTTTTGAAATTCTTCACCAATGGGAGCATCCAATCTATTGGTATGGTTATTTCTATGACAAACGGCAACTAATCTAAATAATTTCTCATTAGTACATTTAATTGTTTTGCCCACTGCTTCAACCAATTGAGTAAATGTACTATCTTTTCTTACTTTCAACGATATAGGGTCACATGCACTACCACTCAAGGATTCATCATAAAATTTATTATTCGTTGGATCCAAGGCAAGATCAAATCCAAGATTGGCATTGAATGTGGATGAAGTTATCAATTTGGCAGTTGTATAATACAAGGCTTCTTGTCTTGCCTTTTCCAATTTTTCACGTTCCTCAATTTCAAATTGAATTTGTTTGGGGATATGTTCAGGAATGGCAGAATTGACAATGTTATCATCACTTGGTAAAATTTTGTCTAATTCAGATTCACGATAATAAACCAACATATATGCCGACGTTACTCTTCTCACCATATGTTCTTGTTGTTCAGCTCTTGTCATTTGTTGTGATTGTTCTTGTGTCAAATCAGTAGCACCAAAATTCTCTTGGAAAACTTGAGTTTTATTAACTTTCCAAACTTTATCGTCATCGAATCTTAACCAAGTATCATCATTAGCATTTGGTTTGATCATGGCATAATAATGACCATTGGAAATACTACCTTGATGCACCAACACACCATGCAATTTATAATTCCAATTTTGGTTTTTCACATCTTCTGGTAAATCTTCATCAAGGTATGGTTTCAAATCAATTTTATCGGGGAATTCATAAAAATCATCAATTTTAACTAAATCATCAACCATAAAATCATATTCGAAACGTTTCAATTGTAAATGCAATACTGGTGGGAATGATTCAAATACAACCCCCTTTTTGGCATCTTGATACCCATGTTCTTCACCTGCTTGGTATTTATTTTCACCTTCCAACATTTCAATTTCAATATAATTTTGAAATGATTGTTTGAGAGTTTGGAAACCTTTAACATTCAATTGAATGTCCCAAAAATCTTCCACCCGTGACGATTCATAGGGAACATTTACACATTTAATATAAGATTTCATTTTCCCCACAAATATATCGTTTAATGCACCTTCAATTTTCGACCCTTTCATAGCAGTTTCTAATTTATCCATCAAAATACGATTCAATTCTTGTACATCATGTTGGGTGAATGCATCTGACGAGTCCCAACCAAATGATTTTGTCAATTCTAACGTCCCCACCGGATCATTTGAATTGGTCAACAAATAGAAAATTCTTTGTAATGACAAAGGTACTCCTGCAGATTTCAGATCGGTGGGGATTTCGTACACTAATTTTCTAAATAATTTAGTTGTGAAATAACTTTGTAATAATGAATTCAAATAACATGTAGCTCCTTGATTATTTAAACCAACGTATCCAGTGTTTGCCTTAGAATCATAATCTAAGAATGAATGCCATAATACCCCGGTAGAAGAATCATCTATAACTCGAACAAACCCAGTGATATTTAATTTATTATTTTCCAAAATGGCATACATTGACGATTGATTTCTTGGATTATTGACTTGTTCTAATTGTCTCAATTCTATTAATGAACTAAACCCCCAATCAGTTTCATTTTTAGTAAATCGATGATGACTTTGATTTGGTAAATGAGCATCTGGGTGAGCTGGATTCCAAATATCCAATCCAAATTGAGCACAAACATACCAATTTTCATCTAATGGTTTATCATTTTCATCAACTGGTGGATGAGGTTCCATATATATTGATAGACTATTATTTTGTGAGTTACCACGAGGAAATAATAAAATATTCCATTCAAATCCCCCACATTTAAATTTTGGTGATCGGACTTTTTCTTCCTTTAAAAGTTGTGCCCAATCCTTTATTTCCCAAACATAATAGGTTTCTTCTTTTGTGGGATAGTCTTCAATAGGTTTCATTAGTTTGGCTGCAAGAGCGTTAAAATCATTAGCTAGTGGGAAATTACGAGTAAACTTTTTTGGAGCAACGACATTGCTATTAGGTTCTGAATTAATTATTTGTATTTCATCGTCATCATCATCGTCGTCGTCGTCGTCGTCTTCCTCGTCGTCACCATCATCAACCACATTATCGTCATCATCTTCAATGGTGATATTGTTATGGTGGTTGTGATTGTTATTGTTGTGGTTGTCAACATCATAGTCGTCATCACCTGTCATATCAATCACTTCAGGACTGGCTACACCATGGTTTTCAAATCCATTTTCATTTATAATTTGATTGGTTTCAACATCTATTTCCATTAATTGGGGTTGTTGTTCTTGTTGTTGCGTAGGATCAATCGCATCTTCAGTCAATTGTTTTTTGGAATCCGGTAACTCCTCAACATTTATTGATGGATCCACCGAACTAGTATTATTATCACTATTGTTATTATTATTTGTTATCATATTGTTGAAACTTCTTTTAGACCCAGAATCAATTGAGTTCGAGTTTTGATTATCGTGTTTGCCGTTCACTTTTCTTGGTTTTTATCTTTGACTATCTTTCACAAAATTGGATTCACAAAGGTGAAATTAAATTATAATATCAAGGGTGATGTTAATGATTCTTCTTTCTTGTATTAAAAAAAAAGAAATTGTTGGATCAAAATATTAAAATGCTAACAAAAAAAGGGGGGCTTGTAGTGGTGTTGTGTTAACTTACTTTGATAACAGGGTGAGTTAAAAGTGAATACAAAAAAAAAAACGTAATCTAATGTTCAAAAATTCAATCACAATTGGTTTGATTTGATTTGATTATTGATATATCAATTGAAATGATTGATTAATCTTGATAAGTAGATATTTGGTTTGAAAGAAAGAAAAAATAGAAACCTATAGAAATTTAATTAACAGTATACAGAAACAAAGAAAGGAAAAAAATAGAATCAGTTGGCGGAGGAGGGTGCGTGTGTGTGTGCGCAAAATGAATGGCAATTTAATTAATTTCATGCCCCAAGTAACACACTACCATTTATTGAATGCTAATCAAACAACTTGTTAATATTTGCTATCACGTTCATAGTATTGCTACTGTGTGACCATCCTCTAAATTGATTGCCAATCATCTCTATGCTCACTACTATTCATAGCCTCAATCATTGCTGGAGACAAAAATTAAACACGAGTGAATGACTTTTTATGTGTGGAGCAACTATATTGATTATGTAATATTTAGTTTTTTGGGGTCATAGTACACGCAATTTATATTTCTACTTTATGATTTCAATTGTCCACTACCCCCAAGGCATGCTAGGAATTAATCCAATCAAAGAAGTAAGAATTTATTTGCTATAAGGGAATGTGGTAGTGAATGACTTTTGAGAATGGCCGTACATCGAATAGCACATAAAAGTCTTTGATATGGTATCATTCTATGTTCAATTGATTTTTGGGTCGATTTTTTTGCAAAATATGATTGAAACTGTATACAAAAAAGGATAATCAATCTCAAGTTATCAAACAGGTTACTATTGGGCTATTATATAAAAGAAATGATAAGTACAAATAAGATCAACTAAAGGACGGCAAATTATTATCTGGAAGAAGAATTTGCAACCATATAAAAGAAGAAGTTTAAATTTGTAGTGACAATTTTTCTTTTGCAAGGTCTGATAAATTACACCCCCCCAATAAAGCAGATCAATTGTATCTTATTAGGAGATACGGATTTACATGGAGAGTTTATAAATCATGCTAGATTATTCATTTAGATACTTTTTCGGATTTAACAAGTGAGTAATTTAACCTAATTGGCAATCGAGGATATATCGGTTGCATTTATCTAATACGACCAAACCGATAAGAAGAGGAAATTTGTTGAAGAAATAGAATCTACTTTCATCTCATCTCTTGAAAAATCGAATATCGGGCATTAATAAATAAGTGAGTGGTTTTCAATTCAGTTTTGTGCATGTTCTCTTTGCATTTAGTTTAACATTGGGTACATGCATTTAATTTGAAATTTTGAAAGAGTTTTCTTAGTATGATAAATATGGGATGGTAGAAAGGAATCCGAAAATTCCGTTGATTTTTAAATGCACACACACACCACCACCAACACCAAAGCATGAGATGATACATATCTATTGAGACACACCTGTTGCTGATTTGTTTTATCTTTTGTTGTAATGTGTTGTCGTATCCATTTTTGGGTTTAAAAAAGGGGGAATAGATAGATAGATAGAGATCAACTTAACACACACACAAACGCACTTATTGTTGTCGTCATTTGGGGATCTCATACAAATAATACAAAAAAAGCGTTTCAAAAACTCAAACATCACTACTCATCTCATAATTTCACCCCTTTTAATATTATTTTCTTTAATTTAGACAAAAACAATTTAGTGTAAGAAACAATTTTTCAAAAACCCTTAACTAAAATCAAGTTTAAGTTTAATTAGTAATGAAATGATGGGCCGATATTATGAAAAAGATTAAAATCAAAAAACAAAACTGAAAAATTTTGTTGAATAAGAGAAGAGGCAAGGTAAGATCATACATGAGAAAACAGGCGATAGCAGTGGTGGTCGTGGTAGCAGGCGAGAAAGAAATAGGAGTAGCAGTAGTAGTAGCAGCTGTTTGTAGGAAGTGTAAATGTGCAGCAGGCAAAACACTCGAAGGAGACAGGAGGAGCTAAGAAAAAAAAAAACAATTTACACGAACATTTTTAATTGTTACGCCTTACAATTATTCGTTACAGTTTATTTATATGTTCATTAGGAATTGGAAAGTTATCACGAATCGCCCACATACCAGAATCAAGACATCCCATATGATATGACAATAAGGTCTGAGCCTAAAACCATATATTTTGCACTAGGTCTGCAAAAAATAATGTATGTGAATGAAAAAAAAAAAATTGATAAGGAGAATGAACAATGAAAAATTTTTCTTTGTAAAATAATGACTGTCGAGGACCTTTGATGCCGAATTAAATTAATTGCATCAACTACTTAACCATAAAAAAGAATCTAGAATTGTCTTTTTTTCCTATTATATGTAGAATTGTAATAGATTTAGATAATGCAGCAACAACAACCTATCACTAAACCAGAAAGAAGGAGACAGAAGGAGATACATAATAAAGTTAATATATCTAAGAAGACAAAGTAGGCAAAATGTAAATAACTAAATCTGTAAGGTATGGGAGATATAGTTTGGAATAACTTATGATGTGTGTGTGTATAAATGTCAATTTTGTGTTGTGTTTTAACTGCAATAGTATTAGTGCGAAATTCGTCTAATTTATAAACAATAGTAGTAGTACAAGAAAAAAAAAGTGTAGACTAAGTGCGTGTAATAATGTTCAAAATTATTAGTTTTAGATTTCTTTATTGGGTTTAATTTCTCAACCAATTAGATTAACGTATTACGATTTTGTGTAACAACAAAAAAAGAAATTGTACACTACTCTCTCCCTTTGCGGGCGAGTTTCGTTTTGTTTTGTTTATTGTTTATTGTTTGTTTGAAGTGAGAGATAAAAAATTTTTGCCTCTTTTTGTTTCTTTTGCCGCAATTACACGAAACATTCTTTTCTGTCTCTCTCTCTGTCGTTTCCCCTTCCGATTATTCACGTTATTTATTTTTCTGCTGTTTCTGCTGTTGTTGTTAATTTTCATACAAAACTACAACCATTTTTCCCACTTGTTGATATTTTTTTTTTATACAACTTCTTGTTACGTTTTTCTTTTTTATATTTCCTTTTAAAAATCAACTAAAACCAAAGTTATATTCTATCAGTCTTTCCTTACAATCCTTTAGAAGTAACTTTATTCGTTCTTTTTTATATAAACATAATACCCAACTTAATAATGTTATTCAAGTCTTTCGTTACTTTTACTGTCTTAGCCAATGCTTTGGCTGCTCCATTAGCTCATCAACATCATCAACATAAAGAAGAAAAAAGAGCTGTTCATGTTGTTACCACCACCAATGTTGTTGTTGTCACCATTGGTAATGGTGATCAAACTACCACTTTTGCTGCTCCATCTGTAGCTGCTGATTCTAGTGTTAGTGTTTCTGTCAACACTGAACCACCTCAAAATCACCCAACTACTACTCAAGATGTTGCTTCTGCTTCTACTTATCCATCTTCCACTGATGGTTCTGCCGCTTCTTCTTCTGCTGCCGCTTCTTCTTCTTCTCAAGCTGGTTCTGAACCTTCTGGTGGTGTTGGATCTGGTGGTGCTAAAGGTATTACTTATTCTCCATACAGTGACAATGGTGGATGTAAATCATCATCTCAAATTGCCAGTGAAATTGCTCAATTATCTGGATTTAATGTCATTCGTTTATACGGGGTTGATTGTGATCAAGTTTCTGCTGTTTTAAAAGCTAAAACTTCATCTCAAAAAATTTTCGCTGGTATTTTCGATGTCTCCAACATTGCATCTGGTATTGAAAGTTTAGCTGAAGCTGTTGAAGCTTGCGGTAGTTGGGATGATATTTACACTGTTTCTATTGGTAATGAATTGGTTAATGCTGGTTCTGCCACTCCAAGTCAAATTAAAGCTTATGTTGACGAAGGTAGAAAAGCTTTAAAAGCTGCTGGTTACACTGGTCCAGTTGTTTCTGTTGATACTTTTATTGCTGTTATTAACAACCCTGAATTATGTGAATACTCTGATTACATGGCTGTTAACGCTCATGCTTTCTTTGATGGTCACGTTGCTGCTGAAAACTCTGGTGCTTGGGTCTTGCAACAAATCCAAAGAGTTTGGACTGCTTGTGGTGGTAAAAAGAATGTTTTAATTACTGAAACTGGTTGGCCATCTAGAGGTGATTCTAATGGTGTCGCCGTTCCATCTAAGAGTAACCAACAAGCTGCTATCAGTTCTATTAAATCTTCTTGTGGTGCCTCTGCTATATTATTCACTGCTTTCAATGACCTTTGGAAGGCCGACGGTCCATACAATGCTGAAAAATACTGGGGTATTTACTCTAACTAAGCACATTAATTGGCTTTAGTTTTATTTTATTTTTCATTCATTATATATCCGTTGAATCCTTTTTTATTTTTTTAAAATAACAATTACAAACAGTTTTCCTTTCCTTTCCTTTCCTTTCTCTTCATTTTTTATATATACTAGCTCTATTTCTTTAGTGTTTTTTTAGTTTTATTTTTATCTACAATTTTTTTTAACAACATTAAAATATATAAATGTGATACCTACTACCTACTCTGTTATTAAGCGAGAGTTGACTCAACAATATATTTTCGAACAAAGAGTTAGAAGTCATCGAAGAAGAAGAAGAAGAAGGAAGGCCAACCAACCTTTCTTTCTTTGTTTTTAGTGAAAATTTCATGTTTACACTTTTTCTTTTTCTTTTCATTTGTTTGTATATAGTAGTTTTTGCAATTTTTACAATGTGATTACCCATTATTATTACGCAAAGAAAGAAAGAAACTTACCAATTTAGCTCATTACATATGTAAATACATATATGTGAATTTATTGTTTTGATTTTGATCTAAATTAGTATTTAGGTATAGGTATAGCAATTATAAGAAAAAAAAAGAAAGAAAGTTTGATTGTTCTCTCGTTTTTTAGACGTGTGTGGTAATGGTAATGATATAGATAGTTACTAGTTGTGAAAGACCAAGAAAATTCTATAATGTAAGATAAAGTCTAAGTATTAGATCAAAATCTAAATTATTATCAACAAAGCTAGATAAGCAAGATTATAGGTAACATGCAATGCATACATACTTACAGCTACTGAGATATATCTTAAACTGTTCTGATGTTTGGTGTTTAGATTGTCTTTGAATGATACAAACTGAGCAAAAATCGATATAATTTCTTAGTTTGCCTCAACATATGCCACACACTTGTTCTTCTACACCAAAAAAGTTAAGATCTTGATATAATTTAGTTGCAGTAGTAGGGGAGATTGTGGTATCGAAAGATTACGTTTCTAGGTTTTCTTTCCACGCTTCCCCCCCCTCCTCCTTTCCTTTCTTCCTTTCTGATTAGAAATGTGTCAATTCTGTCAAACCTTATCAGATCAATAGTATTTTTATGATAGTAATTCATTTATTATTATACAAGCCTGTTTTTCTCTATTACTTTCTCCCAAATTCTAACATTCAATTAGTAAATTGTGATGATACAAAGGATAGTAATTGAACTAATCTCCGACTCCCTATCCATTGTCAGTTTATTTATGATGATAGTCAATACAGTTTTCTATTGTATTTCATATTTGGTCATTTACACCTTTTATTGTCAACGTTAATTGTCATTGTCTTTCTTTTAATTCAAATAGCAATTATATATATATATATAGATAGCACTCTCAAAGACATTCATGAACAATGCAAAATAAGGTTTCGCGGTTTTTTTTTGCAATTTCACCTTTCATTGATCGATAGAATATATGTACAGTATTACCAATTTCATGTTCAACAAAGGTGATTTTAGCAAATATATTGTCGACAAAAAGGTTTCTTTAGTTTAGAATATATATAAAGACGATAATCCAAGATGATATTCGCCAGAAAGTATTTCATTGTAAGTGGAATACAGCCTTAGCAGCTTCGATTCTGTCTATCATTCACACTCCTTTTATACAATTCTTTGTTAAGCATAAAATAAAATAAAATAAAATGCAACAATTCCTTCGTTTTATATTATTACTACTTTCATTAATATCATATACCACTTTTGCATTAACAATATCAACAACAAAATTTCTCAAACGTGGATCCCTCCCCTCTTCTTCTTCATTTGATCCCCATGATGCATTTGAAGCTGCGATTAATTCCACATGGTCAATATTTTGGAATGACACTAATCAAGGATTTTCCCAATCTGATCCATCATGTCCAAATTCACAAACTTCAACCCCTTTTCAATATTCAGTAGTTTGGAGTGTTGCTGTTGCCGGTATGGCAATTGTTCAATCGGGTGACATTTCCAAAACCAACCAGATCATTACTTCATTATATAAATATCAAAATTCTCAAGGTTGGTTTTCTGCTACTCCTGGAGGTGGAGAAAGTTTTGTTGATGATAATTGTCAAGTATTATGGGTTTTCATTGAAGCTTATGAATTAACTCATAATGAAAAATATTTAACTACTGCTAATAAGTTAAT
>OBUW01000503.1_pt1 | contig 20282 bp, 8 predicted proteins | sample 1475761 | NCBI WGS metagenome assembly OBUW01 (sample SAMEA2579908, study PRJEB22360) | human gut metagenome | biome: human gut; feature: human-associated habitat; material: faeces | place: Denmark | collected 2008/2010
AAACACCAAACACAACAAGATTGGACGAACGTTAGAGAATATAAAATAGAAGAATGTCAACCAAAACAGACCGTCAGCAGGTATTGGGTGTTCTAGAAGACAATTACACGTCTGATTTGTCAATTCATTTATATTCAACTTTCTTGCTAAGACGAATAAATCCAAACTTTCCCAGACATTCCTGGAGCTACTGGCCGCTAAGGTTCGCTGATGTGCCCATTCCACAAGACGATTTTGAAGATGACATAGTTGATGGGTATGAGAAAGACATAGATGATGATGTTTCAGCACTTAAACGCAGAGTGAGCAACCGGAAGAGCAGAGCAGAAGAGGCAACTTCCTTGGAAGATAGTACAAAAGAGGATGAGGACACCACGATCTACAATGCTGATGTTGAGTCTGAGAGTGAACAGGATGAGGATGACAACAATAATGAGTTTGAAAATGAAGACGAGAATTTAAAGAGACTTTTGCTGAGACCTATCACTGAGATAACGTACTTGGAACGCACCCCCAACTCCAAGAAGTTACTAGTTAATTCGCTATCGTCGATAATCCAACATAAAATACATGCAAGAATAAAGGAGCTGAATATTTCTAAAAACAACTTAGCAATTACGGATGACATGGCATCGAATCCCGCTTTAGTGCCATTAACTACCCAACTTGCAAATCGTTTTAATTTTTTGATTGACAATTTGACAAGGAGTAAGACTTCTAAAAAAACGATCAACTGGAAGGATATTCTATGTACAGCAGTAAGGAGTGAAATTGGTCCACACTCTAATATAAATGCAAAGAGCTACGAAGAATTGTATAACAAATGTGAGAAGTTGTTTAGCACCATGCGTTATAATTACGAGTTTGAAAGCGAACTCGAGTGCGAGGATGATATCAGGACAGAAGACGGGGGGTTTAACGTACATGAGTATTTGAAGACATTATCGAATAGTGTCCAGGCGTCCGGTCAAATCTCTTACAAAGATTTGGTGTCCCGATATCCTAATGACTTCTCTCAAAGAGAAAAAGAGGAGGCCAGATTCAAACACAATTTTTTCAAACTTTTGGGAATCCAAGACCAATCTTTAGATATCTCATGCAGCAAGACGAAAAGAGAACCAGAGAAAAAACGTAGAAAAGTATTGGTGGTAGAACCAAAGGTAGAAGATTTGAATGAAGTGAAAGAAGAAATTCTTGGTTCAGTGGAATTAGATGAGAATTCATATATGCTAAATTTATAGAATTACGACTATACTTGATGCATCATGATGCCAACAGAAAGTTTTGATGATAGGATTCCGAAAACACCTATGTAAAACTTAAAACTTATATATTATTGTGTAGATACGTACGAAGTCTAGAGTTTTATGTGTAATGTATAAATAGTCATATTGCGATAGCTTCCCGCAACAGTTACGTCGGGTACACTTACACCATGTATACTCCTTTTGTACATTTGTATATTGTAGTTTTGTTTATTTATCAAGTAAAACTAAGTCTCAAGAGCTACTTAAATCCAGAAAACACCCAGCTAACCTTGAAAAAACCCCAACTTTCTATCTTCTCTTTTCAAAAGTATTGGTAAGCTCAGTGCCGAATACAACATCCCAGAAGGGAGATGTCACACCAAAGCCCAACTCGTAGTTTTTGTAATGATGTTCCAAATGTAATCTTTTCACAGTTTGAAAGTATTTAGGCAACTTGGTGTGATGTAACACGTAATGAGTAATATCATACATGATATAACCTAAGGTACCACCAGCAAATCCTGAACAGGCCATATAGAAAGGAAATATTGAGAAAATCAACTTGTAGAATGGGTAGGCCAAAACCAAAAACAAAGTTGGTGGTAAGACCAACCTGTAGCCATCCATGGGCAAATAGTGGTGGATCCCGTGCAAAAGAAAGTGGAGAGCAAATGCATAAGGATGGTCAGGCAAAAAGTAGTCCAAGTGGAATAAGAAACGATGTAAACAGTATTCCACTAATGTCCAAATAAATAATCCCATCACCCATAAACTCAACGCAGTAATGGGGCTCTGATTGACAAATCCAACATAGAAAAGATAAAAGTTAGGAGGCAACCAAACTAAAGGTATGACCCACCATGGGGTTAACGAAATTGGTTCCAAGAAGTTTCCAAACAAAGGTGCAGATCCTTTCCCATAATGTCTTGGACGATGGACTTGGTCCAAATAAAATTCTTTAGAGAAATTGCTAGTCAACAATTGCATTAATAATGGTTTGTTCAAATCCAAAAAACGATGTTTCTTGGAATCTTCCTCGAAATCAGTTTGAATGGATAACTTTTCTTCTGCTGGTAAATGGTCATGGAACTCATACATATCAAAATCCTTATCATCCTTATTGACCAACTTAACTTCAACCGGTGTGTTGTTTTTATTCCTTAACAACCCTTTCTCTTCCTGTTCGGTAGCCAAGTACCCAACCAACATTCCTTCGTCTAAGATTTCATAGGCACTTTCTGAATGTTGATGAGATTGGATGTCAGCCATGATTTCCGTAATATCTTTACCAGCATATGGCAAAATAATCTCACCACCACCAGGATGTTCTTCTAAAAACCCTGTGACATTGTAGATTTTTCTTTGGTACAAGGTGACCCAACAATCTTTCACATGATTGTGTTTACTCACTTCTTGAATAGATAACAAGGGCAAATTCTTACTCATATCTAAAGCTCTAATATTCAGTCTTCTGGGTTTGTGTTGTAGTTCAATAACTCCCTAATGAATGAACCTATCAGCTGTTGTGTAAAAGAACCAGTAAAATGAAGGAGGTAACAAAAAAAATTTTGGGTTTTTTTGCTTATTGATATATATTACTTGATTCGTCAGTTGACTTCAGTTTAGTGAAAATAATATATGGTTGATGGGGTGATTTCTTTTTTTTTATTTTTTATTTTATTTTTCTTTCTTCATACAAAATTTTCAAAATAATTTTTTTTTCGTGTCATTATGCAATTGTTAACGAGGAACGATATGCATAATCCTTGTACAAAAATAGAAAAAAAACGGAAACTACGGAGATAACAAAAATATCAAACAGTTTTTCTATTTTTCCGAGAATAGCAAGGGAACCACGCGTCAACAAAACACTTAGACTGTGCCCCCGCCCCGCCCGCCGCTTGTTTATTTCTCAATTCAGAATAAGGTGTAAAGGAAAAAAAAAACTTTGCTATCGTTGTATGATTCTTCCAATATGTTTCAGATGATGCGCATTATTGTATCTTAACTATCCGTTCGGTGTATTTATTTACAATAGTTCTATGTAAAACCGTTCTAACTTCATTCTAATTGTCTATACTTCGATTCCAGATTGATGATGCTGTTTCCTATGTAAACCATCCATATCTAAGTTAATCCCAATCGAATCACCATTTGCTTCTTCAGGAATAAGATCATCGTCATCGGCAATATTACTCTCTCCAAAAATCATGTCTTTCTCATCAGTGTCAGTCATTTCTTCTTCTTCGTCGTCGTCACGTTCCATCTGATCGCCATCCTCACTGCTCATATTTTGTTGCTCTAAATGTAATGTATGATCAACTAAGTTGAGGTAGGCATACATAAAATTCGACAACAAAACTTGCTCTCTTAGTGAACGCTTAGGGTTAGCAAGTTTCAAGTGTGACAATCTATAAATGGCACGCTCAACATGAACTGGAAATCTGTAGTCAAGCATCACTAAAGTTGATTGAGATGGTGGTGGCAAGGGGAACCCAAAGGCTGAATCAGTAAACTCAATAGGCTGGTTGGCCCTTGATGTACGCTTTATTGATTTCTTCAACTTTTCTTGGATGTCTAATTTCTCTTTATCTTCATTCTTAGACAAAACATCTTCCCCTTGGCTTGGTTTGACACTTTGCTCAGTTGCAAGAACCTCCTCTACTACCTCTTTGTTTGTATCAGTAAGTTCAGTAGAAAGGTTCTTCTTTTGCATATTGTTCCGTTTTTTCCTGCTAATTGATTTCTTTTTGGACAATTCGTCAACTTTTAGCATCCCCAAATCTTTGTTATCATTGTTATTTTGAATAGGAGTTTCATCCTCATCAACAATAACTATTGTGCTCTGAATGTTACGAGATCTTACATCTTCAACCAAGTCATCAGTACCAGAATCTAAAACATCGTCCTTCTCCCCAAGAGTGACAAAGTCGTCTTTGAGATGTTCAATGTTGAATTGATGTATCGGCGACGAGGTTACAGGGAACTGTTCCTCCTGTTGCTCTTGACTCTCAACTCTTTCTGCCTTACGAGTGCCATTACTTTGTCGCAAATTCTCTTTCTCCTCGATCGTCTGCGATTCGTTTGACACTAAATTCAAAGGTCGAAGCTTTTCCTTATTCACTGAATTCTCTTGTTCTGACAATTTGGCCCTTGATTTCTTCTTGAATAACCTGCTGCTATTGTTGCCCTTCTTTTTGATCAGTTTCGCGTCGTTGTCCGATTCATAGTCGACGCTGGCCCCTGAACCTTTTGATTCAAATGAAAATACTGACTGTGAGCTTGAACCTGGTACCTTTGCCTTTTTCTTGAAAAATTTGGAAAGCACGTTTTCCTTGTCTGTCGACTTCATAGAGATAGAATCAACTGCAAAGCTTGAATCATTTACCATTGAAGCATCTTGGTGCTTTCTTTGTTGCTCGTAATCAAACTCAAGATCCAGCTCCAACTCAAGTTCAAGTTCAGGTTCCTGTTCCAATTCACGTTCAAGATCTGAACCGTTCTCAAGATCATGTTTCTGGTGTTGGTCAGTTGACGTTTCGGGATTTGAGAATGATCTTGTAGGTAGTTTATCAAGAGGCAAAGGCGGCAAATTGTTGATATCTGCAGACGAGGCACTGGCAGAACGCTCCCGCAACCAGCCCCACGACTTTTTCTTTTTCAATTTCTTGGGCCCTTCATTTTCAGATGTATCATTTGCTCCCACAGATGATGTTGTACTAAGCAAACCAAAAGATTTCTTCTTTTTCAATTTTTTATTGTTAGATGTCTCAATGCCCATTTTTTCCTTATAGTTATCAGAGTCTATAATCTCCAAATTAGGGTCTTTATTGAATAATTTCGTTTTAACTTTGGTCTCCTTCTTTGTTTTGGGGGTACCCGCAGTAGATGATTTGTCGGCTATATTATAGTAATCGTCGTAGCTTGCAGAATTGCTTGCCTTTCTCAGATGTCCAGGAGTGCTATTTTGAGATTCATCTAAATGCAACGTAGGGGAAGGTAACGCATTCATTCCAAATCCAGTTGCAGTTTCCTCAGGGTGAATAGGCTTGTTCTGCAATGTATCAATACTTAAACGAGGACCAACTTTTTTATTTGTATCTTTACCTTGTTGCAAGTGCAATTCATCATGCCCCAAGTACTGCTGTGAGGATGGTGGCGAAGCAGCTCTTGGTTGTTGACGTTGTTGTTGTGGTTGTTGTCGCCCAACGGGTATTTCATTCTTACCCTTCAAATTATCAATTCCTTCATCTGCAGATCCAACCAACTGATTATCTACCAAATTAAAGCTGTCCAAAATGTCATGATCAAGTGTGAATTGAGAGCCATGTCCGTCATTGATAGGCAGAACTTCTAAATCTTCATCAAATGCATCATCTATATCAATCTCATGAGAATGCCCCTTTTCCTTGCCTAATTCTCTCAATGCTTCCTGTTCAATACCCAATTGATCTTCAACGCTTAAATCTTGATAACTGATATCAAAACTAGTATCTGACTGTAAGGGCTGGACTTGTTGGGGTTGTACATGTTCATGCTGTTGTCTTTGGTGACGGTCATTGTGGTTGTAATTGCGAGGCTCAAGTTGGTGCTGTGATGGTGCTGGTCGTTGTCGTTGTTGGTGGTGCTGGTCGTGACGCAGTCTGTGTTCTCTTTTTGATTCCTCACCAGGTAATTCCGATTTATTCAAGCTTTCCTTAAATTCATTGATCTCGGATCTCAACTTGTCTAAATTTTGATGTAGTTGACGTGACTTGGGCGCAACAGAAGTTGTCAGATACGGTTGATGTAAATGCTGTTGAGACGAGGAAGACAAATTTCTTACATTTGAATTTCTTGTCGAATGGGACTTACGTTGGTGGTCTTCATTTGGCAAAAATGCAGTCTTATCCTTTTTATGGAGGTTGTCATATCGATGGTTTCTTGTTCCATTAGTCTGAAATTGATTCAGTTGAACCATAAAATCATTTATGTCTGTATTAGAAGCTGACAGCATTACACGCTTGTTATCCTGTCGGTGATGCTTTTCAACTCCTGTGTTCGGATGATTGTGGGTTTGTCTCGTCGATTGTCTATGAGCTTGTTGTGCTGGTGGAAGTTGTTGGCGGGTTTGAGGTTGCACTTGAGGCTGTGGTTGTTGATGATAAGGATGAGACCTTTCTTGATGCAGATAGCCACGATGAGTCTTGTTTTCGGGCTTTGTTCGAGATCTGCCATCCATTGCATTCTCTGGACTAAGTGATTGTCTGGCTGATTTCTTAGCACCCATACGACTGAAATCAATAGTGGTTGAAGCAGTGGGATACGGGTTATGTGACATATCTGAACCATCCATCATTGGGTTAGCCAATGCTGCTTCCAATGACTTTTGAGATTTCTTGTGTTTCACCCTGTGACCCATCATGCTTTGAGATGTAGATGGTGAAGGTGAAGGTGACAGTGAAGGAGAATCTACTGGCTTCTTGTAGTTAAATAACAACTGGGAATTCCGGACATTGTACTTTCTTGTAGGTGGCGAATTATTTGAAGTCTTTTGTTTCGAATCTGTTTCCTTTTTCCGGTAATCAGTTCTTCTACTTCGTTTCAAGGCAAAGTCAGCACCACTCCCAGCACTGGTAAAAGCATTAGCAGTAGAACCTCCCTCACTTGCTGTCAACTGTGACAGAGATTTGTGACTATCGTCATTCGATACTGGCCACTGTTGTTCGCTTTGTTGATGTCTTGTCGATCTTTCTGCCTCCCTTTCTGCCTTGATTTGAGCTTGTTGAAATTGATGTTGTAATCGTTGTTGTAAATGCAAGGTCGTGGTGCGAGGTGGGTTTGCAGAGTCATAACTTCCTGGAGAACCCAGTGAATTGGGTGTTGTTGCAGTAGCGGTTGTTTGTGAACTATCTAATTCGTCAAATGCTAATTTTTCCACATCTGTATACCCCAATGATTGTGCCGACAAAGTTCTTGCCAAAGTTACTGCGTCATTCTTGTCCATCCCCGCCATTTTTGACAACTGCTCCAATTCTGAAGTTAGCTCTCGCAATGATGGATTCAGGTATCTTTTTGAGTTGTTGAAGTACCAAGATTCTCTCTTAGCTGGATCTTTTTGTGGAGAAGTTGAAGAAACCGAGGACGACGATTTTCGAGAAACGTCTTCATTTTGATTTTGTTGTGACGACGAAGACAAGGAAGATTTTCTTACTGGAGAAGGAGGTGACACATCACATTCCAGTTCTGGACTTATTTCTGGTTCTGGGGCTAATGTCTCTTTGGTACTGGTTGAGGAGCTGCGTGATAAAGTTGACTTTCTTGAAATAGTTGACTTTCGAGATAGCTTTCTTTCCAATATCTCTTCCACTTGAGTTTTGATTAAACTCTTGAACGATTCAGGATTCACTTGAGGATGAGAGTTAGCTGGTACCCACAACAAAGGGGATGAACTATCATAAACTTCATCCTCGGCATCGAAAAAAATATCGTGACTTTCTGACGTCAACACGCTGGAATTGTCGTAAAAACTACGTCTCTTGACTGGGCTTGGTGATTTGTTATATGGAGGAGTCTGTGGTTCATGTGGAAAAGGTTGCGGTTGTTGTTGTTGTTGTTGCTTGTGTTGAGGCGAAGTAGAAGGAGAAGTTGAATGTGATTTTGATCGTGATCGAGTTGAGTGTGATCTGTGGATATTCTGTGGAATTAAATCTTCATCATAAGGACTTTGACCACGATGGTGGTTCAATTTTGAGTTGGGAGAATGATTGTGTGTATTGTTGTTGTTGCTGGTGTGATCTCTGGTATGACCATTATAGTGGTTATTGTTACTAGCGGTATTGCTGTTGTTGTTATTGTTTGCAAAGGGATCAATATCATCCATACTGCCTGGTGGCAAGTCGGGATCATATTGCATCATATGACCTATAGATAGTCTCTTTAAGGCTGCCACCATTTTCTTCTCTTGTTCAAGATCTTGTACAGCTGATTCAAAATTTGAATCGCTATGGAATGACGTGTTAGGCAGTGACATGATAGAATATGTGTAACGGTTACTATTTATGAACTACTAGAGTTGGTAAAGTCCTCGTCTTAAGTATGAGTAGTGAGTGTATGGTAGGGTATCAAAGTTATTTGTGATGTTGGTTGTCCAATTTATTCCTGTTGTAGTCGTTGTGGTAGTGGTGGTGGTATTTGTTGTTGTGATTTTTTTTTGGAATTTTTTTTTTTTTGGCTTTTTCCTCTGTTAAAGCTTGAATTTATTACTCGTTAAAGTTTTAATTATTGAAAAGGGGGGAATGAAAACAAAACAAAGCAGAACAAACAAGGCCACAAACTAATTTCAATTTAAAAAGAGTTGAAGGTTAATATTGAAGTGATAAATAAAGAAATGTAAATGAAAGACTGGAAAGAAAAGTGGTGAAAATCAATTTGAAATATAAGAAAGAATAAAATAATGATTTATGTGTCCCTTAGAAAAAAAAAAAAAAATACGGGCATATTAGTATATAGGGTATGTATAATAATAATAATATGATTAATAACTTGAGAAATCAACCAAACAAAAAAAGGAAAATTAGGGTGGAAAGTTTCCAAGAGGAAGCATAGAAAATTATGATATTACAAACCTGTAATAGTTTATATAATTTACTACAATATTAGCTAGAAACTGTAATACCAAGTGTTGTAGGAGAGAATTGAACTAAGTTAATAGGTTCTTCAATTGAAAATCCAATTGTGAAAAATGTTGACTAGGCAGAGAAACAAAGAAACTTGTCCTATAATTTTTTTGGTGCTAATTCATCTTGGTTAGTTGGCTACTTGGGTTTTGTATTCGAATTTAGTGTTTTGAGTTTTTTGCCGTTTGTGATAGATTCCACTTAATACTATTATTATTACCCATTGCTGCTGCTACTACTGCCATCACCCTTACTACTGTCAATATGGGTTAGAGGAATAGAAAAAGAAAAGTGTAAGCATATTGTGTTTAGGGTATTTTATGCAATTGAATTCACAAAATCAAATGTTTACTGTAAAAAGGTTGATTTATTTTTTTTCATTTTTTTTTGGACATCGAAATTGATTTACTTGTAGTTGAAATGATTATCGTACCCCTTTAATTAACTGTAGCAGTCCTTCTTTTCTTGCTGTGGTTCAAAGGTAAGAACGTTATCAATTGTAGAGTACATCTAGTGGCCAAAACGTTTGGAAAATTATCGGTTAAGCTTTGCTTTGTTGTTGTTGTTGTTATTTTTTTCAATTCTTCGTGTAATTTTCACAAGGGCGGTTTTAGGGTAGTACAACCTAAATAAAAAGCACCACCAATTTGAATACAATAGGGGAATTTAATTTTGCATGAAAAATGTATGTATGTACGTGTCTAATTATATTTTCACACTACACACGACCAACACGTCTCCACCTTATTGTCCTTATTTTTTTAGTGTACTTTAGCGAAAGAATTTAGTGCTTCGTTCAATAGACAATAATAATTCTACATTACACAGTGATTTGTAGTTGGTAGTTAAGTGCTAATTTGGTTCTTATTACTGTTGTCAGCTTTCTAAATAGTCTGTGCTTACTTCTTATTAATTCTCAGACACAATAGTCAGAAAATCATTAGTAGTACACGCCTTCCAAATTCAGTTTATTGTCATCATAAGGTTTTAAAAGAAAAAATCGCATTATTAATGTCCTGTTTTTGTGTAACCAGGTTCAATACTTTATAATCTTCATTACAACTTTCTTGTTTTTTTTTTCACATTCTCGTTTAATACACAGAATTAATTGGCTAATCAGCCAAAATTTATGATTTGTATCTTCTTGCTTTTGCTAATAAAGACTTTTGCTAATATTGACCAGTAGAAGTTTGAGCCTTTCTAGTTACCTAATAGAATTGTAAGAATGCAGTGTTTCCGGATAAATGAACGACTAGTAGATTCTTTTACTTATTGTAGTTGGATGAAAGTAGTATGGTATCCCTTGGCGGTGGTTTGTGTAGACATTATAAAAGCTCGTAGCAGTATTATCTTAATACTTGAACTGGCTTATCTAGAAGATCGTCTATCTCGTTTGCTTCTTATATTATATTTTCTACATGTAATACAACAACACTATCAAACTATGCACTATGCCCAAAACTATTAGAGAATAAAATACCACTTGATGGGTCACTCTGGGTGAATTTAGGCTAAAATTGGGTAATCCAAATATATTACAGATCATGTGTAATACGATGCAACTCCACAAATTTTGGTCAGTGGCTGAATATATTACTTCACTTAATTTACCAAACATTGAAGTGTATGTGAATTGAAACCCAGTGGTAATGACTATTGTCATCATCGGTACATTTTGTCGATATAATTGTATACCATGGTGTATATGAGCCACGCCAAACAAAAACGGTGTAAATACATGCTGATTCTTTCGGTCGACACTTTCATTAGCATCGTTATTGATCAAAAAAATTAAACCACGATATATCAACTCTTCCGATATGGGAGCAAGCAAATAATCTCGGATGGGATAAAGTACCGAAGCGGTTCTAAATAAGCTGATCTGATACTTCCAATCAAATAGCTCAACCTCTTCGATGTAAATTTGATAAATACTCGATGAATATAATATCAAAATGAAATATATTGTATACCCAATATTGAACAAATCGACAGTCAAACTGCCTGAATTGGTAAACCCTGGGATTATTCCAAGCTGTCTGACTTTATCCAAATAAGTCTCATTATGGTTTTTGCCCTGTATTAAAACTAAATTGGGTATAATTATCATCAACAATGCACATAATATAATTATTCGCAGTATTCGATGGCGTACCACATCAGGATCGTTACGGTCTTTATGTTTAATTGAAGGCGGTGGGGCAAAATATATGGCAAAAACATAGGAGCAAGCTGTTAGTATTGATAGTATCACTTTCATATCTGAAAGTTCACTATCATACTACCAGTAGTAAGTTGGTACCACTGCAGACAATGGAAAATTTGACAAAACCTTCAGCAAAAAAACTGAGGCTGTTTCCTGAAATTGGTGAAAACACGTGACTGTTTATTTTGTATTGTTACCAACACTTTTATTGGGTACCGTTATACCTCGAGCATACTGTCTTTACTTGGAATCCACCCGATTTGTCGTCAGTTAGTTGGTAAAGGCGGTATTGAGTATTGAAAACAGTTGACACTTTAAACAGTAAGTAAATTGCTGGTTGTGCAGATCCAGTATTGAGGAGCACTTTTTTCTTGTAGAATTATCACCAAAATTATTTAAAAAAGACACAGGAAATTGCAGTTACACATACTGTATTAGTAGAAAACAAAAACAATCATATAAGACTAATCTCAAAAATATTATAAGAAACACCATCTTTGAAGAGTCACAGCAAACACACCGAGTTTTTAATTATAAAACGTAGCTTTAAAAAATGTTGAAAGAAATAACCCACCGCATATATACATTAGTCTGAGCCATACAAATAAAATTGAAAGTAACTATAAGAATCTAATTGTTGCATTACATCGATAGTGGTCAACGGTTGTTGGTACACCACCAAGAAGTTGTGACAGGTATCACTAGAATTTTCAGGTACCTTAAAAAAAATTAGGTTTAAGATTTGGTTGATTGGTTTGATTTGATTGGATTTTAGACAAAAAGAAAAAAATAGGGGACTAAAAGAAGCAACTCATTATGTTTCCAAAAATAGAATAATCTCAACACACCGCACATATAGAGAAATTCCCTCTAATATTTACAAGATTAGGGGAAGGTTAGTAAACACCATTGACTCAATTACATTATAGCCCGTTTTAAGCTTAATGATAGTGGTGGGGCTTTGCCTCCAGACAGAAACAAGAGGTCGACACCACTTCATCCCACAAGGAATTGATCATATTACCAACTACTACATCACATGATCGATTGATAATTGTTATATGCTTTAATTACACCAAGTCGAGATGCTCTACAATTAAATCCCTCAGCTACACCACGACAATGTGTGTTGGCATCTCTTAGATGCAACACCAAGAAGCTAAACAAACCGTGTGGTTACCAATGAAAAAAGAAATACGTAAATGAAACATACTTGTAGGTATGAAAACTGTAGTGATCTAGATTATTTGGCTATGTGGGCTTCGAGGTAGTGGGTTAGGTCTTAAAAGTAGATAAATTTCAGATATTGGAAGTACTACAGAATTGCTGGCAATTGTAATCTAAAATTATCTTTTCTTTTTTTTTATGTTTTGCTCTCTTTGTACTTACGTATGTATCTAATTTATTTTTATACATGTGTATATTGTGTGATTACATAATACCAGCTCATTAATTAATTAGGTAAGTTGTTCTAAAACTCAGTGTAGGAGGAACTAAGAGGAAAATGTTGAAAAAAAATAAATTAAAAAGACGACGAAGAAAGAGACTAACAAAAAAAAGCAAGAAGATTGTCGAATCCTATCGACTAAGACATAAGCAAACAAACAAAGCCCGAATAGAGAAGATAAAAAAAAAAAGAAATAAAAAGAGAAAATTTCTTGGCTGTGCTCTTTCTTTCGTTACTCTTTTTTTCTTTCTTTCTTTCGTTCTTTTATTTAACAATCGTTAAGTTTGTTTTGTTGTTGTCCTATATTTAATATCTAATTGTCGAACAATATACTACTAGTGTGTCTATTTACAGAAACCAAGATTAAACACAAAGGATCCACTAATTTTGTGAACAGCTCCCTTATTTCCATACTTTCCAGTCTCAATTCATCAGCAATAATATATAGAAGTGCGAATATTTACTGACACATATATATCTTACATTAACGTTTCCAATTAACATTCATATATTTTTTTTAAGTCAAGTTCATCGTTAGTTCAACTATGGTAAATACACAAGGGTTGGCAGTAGGGTTAGCCGTTGGGATCCCTTCATTTATAATATTGGTAGTAGTTGGGATATTCTGGTATCGTAATCAACAGAAACAGAAACATGAAGATATGAATGATAATGAAATCGACATAGGATTACGAGACGACCATTCCTTTAATCAGTTTCAAGAGGAACTCCACAAACAATATGAAAAGAATAATGATGACGACGAAACCCATATACGTGAAGAAAAATTAACTCACGATTCATCGGAAAATAGCAATGATGGCCAACAACATTCAACGTCGACTGCAAGTAGACAAACCCCGACACCTCATAGTCAGCACTACAACTCAAACCATGGCGGCCAAAGACCTCAAACAAGTTACGATTTCTATGAAACGTTTATTCCTATTTTACCATCAAATCAACAGAGATCGCCATCAGTACAAGGTTCTACTGCGGATATAGCGGACACTCATCCCAATGATACTGATACCGACTTGGAAACCACTACCAACAACAATAATGGTACCGGCAATAATTTAGCAACTGACAGCTCGTCTTCGCTAATCAACTCCCATTTGCGCACATCATCAAATGATCTAAATACGCTAGCCAAACAACTCAATAATCCGGTATTTTTTGAGAAACTACCTAGTAGGGCCACCAAATATCAAGTTAAATCTGTCAACAACAACTATGGTAACACAAATGCTGTTGGGAAGAATAATAACTCGAGTAGCGATTTAATTAATAATTACTTGATTGGTGAAACCCACGCTATAAATGATCATTTTACGTATGAAGCACCAAAAGTTGAAGTTACTGATCTAAGCCGACCTGAAGAAAAGAAATAGACATAGTTTCTGCTGGATGCAATCAAGTAGAGTACATTTTTTTTTTGTATAAAATATAGAGTTCATCGATTGGTTTGCAATTCAAATAGAGCTTCTATTGTAGTGATCTGTATAAGATGTAGCAACTTTTGCATGGATAGAGAGTACACTAAGACTGTTGTTCTACACTGTAGCACAACTTGCTCAAATCTCAAACAGGATTTGTGAAGGAAAAGACAAGATAGCCACTTATTTATCGTTTCCTATTGATCTTAAAGTAACTAGTAAAATAGAAAAGGTCAATTTAAAGTTAACTTTCAAATTAACTACTGTAATGCTAAGGTTAATAAACAAGACACACACCCTTAATTGATATAACTAAACTTTCCGATCAAACTATATATATTTTTTAGATTTTGTAGTTGATTTGATGGGATCCTATTGGTGCATTCACAAAATCAAATTTATCCTGGAATGTTCACCAGCCCCCCCTTTAAACTTGCCTACAGTTGACCAATAACATTAGTCGAGGCAGATCAGTGGAAAAATATTATTATGGGGTTGTGGCGAAAGAACTAGTCAAGCAATTTTAGAATGCTTCCCAGTTAGGCGAAAAAGATTGACATCAATTTACATGGTTACAGACTACAACCAACTGAACTCAACCCTTTACATTTTAGCTTCAAGGAATTTCCGGAACGAAAAAGGAAAAACTGATATTTTGAGGTACTTACAGGGGGGATTATAACTTTGCTGGTCAATGTAACTCTCCTACGACAACTACCACTGGTGATAGCATTCAAGAAACCATTCGATTTATGTTTCGAAATGGTATATTAAGCAACTGTCAACTTTAAATTGGCGAAGAGTTTCAATTCTCAATTTTTCTTTGTCTTTCTTTTGTTCTCTGGGTTTCTATCACAACTTTTTTTTCTCTCTGGTTTCGAGTGGAGCATGGAAAATGAATTTGCATTAGGGAAATAACAAGAGTAATAACCCAAATCATTCTCAACATCAATATCAACCACTTGAAATAGTGACAATGTTTGGCTCCAAGATATTTCTGCGTTTATTTTTCAAACGAACATATGCCACCTATAAACGGTTTGATAATACCACATCATCATCATCATTTACCACCTCGTATGCTCATTTATTGACTAACAGGAAAACCTTATACATTGGGGGAGGATTATTGGGCTTTTATGTTTACAACCTTCATGATGCCCCATATACTCATCGTAGCAGATTTATATGGGTTCCATATTGGCTAGAAACAAAAATTGGTGATTATTCTTATCGTCAGATCTACCAACAATTCCAACTGCAAATATTACCCCACTCAAACCCATTATATAACCGGGTGTCCACCATTATGAACAAACTTCTTGATGTGGCGCTAAATGACAATATTAACGACGATTTAAATGCCAGGTTTTTGAACCATTTGAAAAGTTTAAAATGGGAGATCAATATTATTCAGAATGATAGTTTGCCACCTAATGCATTTATATTACCTAATGGAAAAATATTCATTTTCAGTTCGATCATGTCTATTTGTCAAAATGAAGATGGATTAGCCACGGTGTTGTCTCACGAATTATCTCATCAATTAGCCCAGCATTCAAGTGAGCAATTGCTGAAACAACCGATCTATATGGTTTTGTCCACAATTTTGTATACCATAACTGGGGTTAGTTGGTTCAATGATTTGTTGATAAATGGAGTTTTGACAATGCCAGCATCGAGAGAAATGGAATCGGAAGCTGACCATATTGGTTGTGAATTGTTGGCACGGGCGTGTTTTAATCCCCAAGAATCCATTAATTTTTGGCATCGAATGAGTCAGGCAGAGAAGAAAGCAGCTGGTATTGTGTCGCAAGAAGGTGGTTACTTGAACACCTGGGAATTTTTCTCAACCCATCCAGCAACTAGTCGAAGAATAGCCGATATCCAAAAATGGATGCCGCAGTTGTTGCAAATTAGAGAATCTTCGGGATGCTATGAGTATGGAAGATTTTATAATTTTAATAAGAGTTACTTCAGCCGCTAGAGTCGTTATTAATACTTGGGTGTGTATGTTTCATGACCTTTCAAGCATCTTGTGCATGGTACCAAGACTTGAAGTTTTATACCATTGTGCTTAGAGTTAAATATTCAATATAGATTATTCTTTGTTACCTCTTGGCTCTCACACGAGAGATATTGTAGCCATGTATTTTAACCCAAAACAACATTGTCAACAAAATAGCCTTTCTTCTTGGAGTAGCCTTTGTCGATTAAATAACTATTTGCCAAGTGGTAGCATTTTTATAGAATTCTCAGTGCTGAAGAAAAAAAAAGAGCAAAGAATATGAAAAAGTAGGCTGTGCCAGAAGGAGACGAGTAGCAAGTTGAGCTAAATCGTTATAACAATAAAGTAAGACTGCAAATAAATAAATATTTTTATACCTTTGTACCACGCAAAACAGTGATTACCTATATAAATGTGGGGTTCGTCGTATTAGTGAGCTGATAAGAGATAAATAAAAAAAAGCTGAACTGCATCTGTGTTTGTTCTAGCTAAGGTGTGTTGGTGGCCATACCATTGGTGAAATACCATCACCTATACTACCAGCACCACCAAACATTTTGTATTACATTTACATCGACTAACAATGACACAGCCACCAAAATCAAGAAATCCGAAAGAATTAAGAACTTGGTGTTAATTGTTCTTCTTTTTTTCTTGGTATTTCAAACAACAGAAAAAAGCAATAAAAAACTAGAACTTTATAATAGAACAGCTTGCAAAGGAATTTAACACACAAAAAAATGACACAGCGAAGAAATAAACAAATACCTAGAATTGAGAATTTAAGCTATTGAAGGAAAAGGTGTTACCCTAATGTAACGTGTAAACCAACTCAAACATACACACGAGGAAACATTCAGGAGCACACGACATGGTTCAGAATCTTTACTCATTACCCACCACCACCACCAATGTTACTGTCGTCAGTTCCATGCATCAAGTACTTTCTGCTTTGTTTACATTTAGTTTGAATCGGGAGAACTCAAACAATCTCTGTATATATGGCACTCACAATGCTATCATACTGCATCATTTTTTCCGGCTAGTGCGAACCAGAATCACGTGGGTATTAGACGAAATTCATTGCTGTTTAAAACCCAGCTATTGTAGATTTGTTAACAATATCAATGAAATAGACGTAGCATTAGTTAAAGTGTTATACAAAATGGAAAAACAAAAGATATGCTTAACAGGATGCTACTATGTAGTTTGGTCTTATTGTCTGAAACATACTCGGCAGTTTTTGGTTTTGTTTGGTAAGTAAATGTCTAACTTCTTGGATTACAAGTGGGATGCAAAATAAATACACGGTCAAGTTTTCGGCTAAGTATTGTAATGGCATTCACCTAGAAACTAATCCAGAACCAATTAAGCAGTAAATATTTATCACTATTAAAGGGATTTGAGTACGTCAGATTGGCAATTTATTCTGACACTTGCAATATAAAAAAAAAACCAAGAAAAATATTCCATCTTTATAACCCAAATGAAACTAAAAACTAAAGTTTGTCCATTTTTTTTTTCTTAGCCGTGAAAAATTTCTTAGTATTTTCTTAGCTTTGTGTTCTTTTTACGTCCATGACATTTACTCTACCGCCCTCTTCTCGTCCCCGCCCGCCCCATAACTCTAACGATTCCAGTCCAATACAATAGTTGTCACAAAACACGAAATACAATACTATTTTATTCTAATAATAGTTCTGTTTTTTTCTTTCTTTTATTTCGTCTTACAAAGCACAACAAGAACAACAAATGAAAATAAAACCAAGAAATTTTATTGAATATTTCAATCCTCCTTAGATCAAATCATTCCACCTTGAAATGAAGTGTTATTTCTAACCATCTGTATATATAAATACCACCTTATTCTCTCACCAAATGTTCACACAATTAATTTTCAGTGTTCTTTTTTAAGTTTTTTGTTATTCTTATTCAACACACATTTTTAACCAACCCTTGTTTATCACTTATACACTCCAGTTAGATACCTTCGTTTCTACTGTTTACCTTTCTCATAGGAATTCATCGACGCCTCATTCATACTAATATAATAGGTGTTGCAACATCAAAATCATTTCATCGCTAATACAAACATCCGAGATTAATCTTGTCCATTGGCAATATAATTAACACCACTGCCAATACATATAAATCAAATCAGCATTAACTAATAGTATTTATTAATTACTTAGAAAAGCCGGGCTGCGTTTTTTTGTTTCATTCATAGATTTACTTATTTCCATTTAACATACCAAACTACAGGTTGAAGCCAAAAAAAAATGTATTCATTAATCAAATCATTGGCCACATTTGCCACACTCTTTTCATTAACTTTAGCCAAGTTTGAATCGTCCACCCCACCAGTTGAAGTTGTTGGTAACAAATTTTATTTTTCCAATAATGGGTCTCAGTTTTTAATCAGGGGTATCGCCTATCAGCAAGATGCCGCGGGCTCAGTTTCCTCCGGTTACGACGCCGATCCTAATAGAAAATACAATGATCCTTTAGCCGATGCTGACGCTTGTAAACGTGACGTCAAGTATTTCAAAGAATCAAACACCAATACTTTGAGAGTTTATGCTATTGACCCAGATAAGGATCATGAAGAGTGTATGAAAATTTTCAGTGACGCTGGTATTTACATTGTTGCTGATTTATCAGAACCAACTGTATCGATTAACAGAAACAACCCAGAATGGAACTTGGATTTATACAAACGTTATACAAAAGTCATTGATAAGATGCAAGAATATTCTAATGTTTTGGGATTTTTTGCTGGTAACGAAGTAACTAATAACCGTTCAAATACCGATGCTTCTGCATTTGTTAAGGCTGCCATTAGAGATATGAAGAAATACATCAAGGAGTCTGATTATAGACAAATTCCTGTTGGTTATTCATCCAATGATGACGAAGAAATTAGAGTCGCCATTGCCGATTATTTCTCTTGTGGTTCATTAGATGATCGTGCTGATTTCTTTGGTATCAATATGTATGAATGGTGTGGCAAATCAACTTTCGAAACCTCAGGTTACAAGGACAGAACTGAAGAAATCAAGAACTTGACTATCCCAGCCTTCTTCTCCGAATATGGATGTAATGCTAACCGTCCACGTTTGTTCCAAGAAATTGGTACCTTGTATTCCGATAAGATGACTGATGTTTGGTCCGGAGGTATTGTTTATATGTATTTTGAAGAGGCTAACAAATACGGTTTGGTTCTGGTTGATGGTAATTCGGTCAAGACATTATCTGACTACAACAATTACAAATCAGAAATGAACAAAATAAGCCCATCCCTTGCTCATACTTCAACATTATCCAGTTCTGAGGCCAGCAAGACTTTGCAATGTCCAGGAACTGCTGCTAGCACTTGGAAAGCTGCAACTAATTTGCCACCAACTCCAGATGAAAGTTACTGTGATTGTATTTCCAAGTCATTAGAATGTGTTGTTGCTGATGATGTTGATAAAGAAGACTATGGTGACTTGTTTGGTCAAGTTTGTGGTTATATCGATTGCTCGGCTATTTCTGCCGATGGTAGCAAAGGTGAATATGGTGTTGCTTCCTTCTGTTCTGATAAAGATCGTTTGTCATATGTGTTGAACCAGTATTACCTTGACCAAGACAAGAAATCCAGTGCTTGTGATTTCAAAGGCAGTGCTTCAATCAATAGCAAGGCTAGTGCTAGTGGCAGCTGCAAAGCTGTTAGTGGAGTAGCTACTGGTAAGGCATCTTCCTCTGGTGGAAGCTCCAAATCTGGATCTTCCTCTGCATCTACTTCTGGATCATCAAGCAGCAGCACCAGCTCTGGGTCCAGCTCAAGCTCTGGAGTTAAAGCAACTCAAAAAATGTCTATGGTCAAATTGGTTTCAATTATTACTATTGTTACTGCATTTGTTGGTGGTATGTCCGTTGTTTTTTAAATCAATGAAGACTAACCGATATGAAGGGTTCTGTTGTATAGGACGAATATATATAGTTTAATAAGAGTTCATTATTTAAAAGTTCCAATTTGAAATCAACTTGTGTACACATATCTATTCTCTATCTATTGTAGTACATGCATTACAAATTGTCTTAGCTTACTTGTACCATTCCTAAGTTTCTCAATTGGTGATCATGAAAATTTCGTTCAATGCTTTTGAATCCATCACTGATGCCCTTTTTTGCTTAATCCACTTTGATCTAGCTGAAAGTCGAGTGGCAATTGGGGGCGGAGTAGCACTAGATTCTTTTGATACTAGTGTTTCATCTGAACCAGTTCGTATTTTGTC
>OBUW01000504.1_pt1 | contig 20206 bp, 14 predicted proteins | sample 1475761 | NCBI WGS metagenome assembly OBUW01 (sample SAMEA2579908, study PRJEB22360) | human gut metagenome | biome: human gut; feature: human-associated habitat; material: faeces | place: Denmark | collected 2008/2010
GAATACGAACATATAGATTGAAAATTGTTCTTGTTGGCCAAGTACTGCTTGTTCTTGTTATTACATTTTCCAGTACCCATTTGCTGATTGGGGAAATAATCAGGGAAAGATTAACACCATATTCTAAGATTACTTATGCGATATTTTGTGGCTTAATGCAATTTACGCAGTTGATGTTGCATTTCCTGCGCTCAAACGCCACCCCCACCACTACGACTATTTGTCCAAGAGGTACGACTTGTGCGAATGAACATAAATTATTTTTAGATAAAGATTTTCTTTTTCCGTTGTACAACAATAACATGACGTCATAATACAAAAAAAAGTTTATTCCACAAATTGAGCGTGTTTAACCCAAAACTATTCTACACTCATAACCCTCAGGATATCCTGACACATAGCACCTGAATATATGATGCAGGTAGTTTGGTTATGATCTGATTGGATTGTCAATATTGTTTTTCTATTTTCTTTAGTAAAATTTAGTAAAAAAAGTTGAACAGTAGGCTACATTATTTATCCCTTGGGTAGTGAAATCTAACATAATGTTCCACCACTAAAACAATAACTAAGATTGCTAGTAATCAAATTCTACGAATTGAGAAACGAGCTTGGTCAGAGAAACGGGCTTGGTCAATCTTTTAACTGTTTAAGTTGAATATGTATTTTGAAAATTCTAATGTACCACTTCTTTTAACAACTTTTTTGTTAATTCATTACCAATTCTCACATAACTTCAACAAAACATGTGACTCCAAATTTTTGTTTTATTTTCAATACCAAGTAGTATTCTTTTATTCAAGGATCTACCGCAGCTGCTGAATTGCTTTCAAAGTGATTTCAATATCAGGTGGTTGCAATTTTGGGCAAGTATTTCATTTTGTATGTGCGGCACACATATTGCTGAATTGCGGGGTCTCCCATTTAAAGGATTTTTTGCTTTAAATAGATATTATACTTTTTATTTAGGCAACAAACAATAGCCTACTCCCTTTTACTCTTGTATTTCACTCCTATATGAAAGAACGCCTTAATTATACTGATCACCTGATAGTACAACTTTACAAAATTTTCAATAAAGAATAATATAGTATTATTTACTAAAACATACTTATATAAAAAATCGAAAAAAACAAAAACTTGAAGATTATAACTCAAAAATAATTAATATATCACTAACATTGTAATAAATTCCAGGAAAATTTTTATAATAGATTAAATCTGGGTTCAGTGTAATTATAAAAAAACAAAAAGAAAAATTAGACAAAAAATTGTAATCAAGAAATCTGACAAAATGGAAAAAAAAAAAACATAGAGAAAAAGAGAAAGCTCAAATGGCAGGGTAATCTAGACTTAGATAACTAAACCAATAGCAGCAGCAGCAAGAGCAATAGCCATTGAACCACCACCAACAATTTCATTAGCGCCACCTTCATAAGAAGTGACAGGAGCAGTAGTTTGAGCCTCAGCAGTTGTAGATGGAGCAGCAACAGAAGTCTTTGGTGGAGCTTCAGTACTAGAAGAAGGTAAAACAGATGAAACAGTAACTGAACCAGAAGTTTCAATCACAGTAGGTGTACAAACTTCTGAACAAATAGTTAAAGTGATTGTAGTAGATTCTGGACAGTAAGTAGTGAAAACAGTAACTGTCTTGTTTGAATAAACTGGAGAAGTAGTTGGAGCTTCAGTATGTTTTGTAACAGATGAAGATTTTCCACCACCAATAAACTTGGCAATAATCTTAAATGGAATTGAGCCTTCACCACCATTAGTAACAACAGCAAATGAATCCTTAGAATAATTGTATGGGTCATTGATATTTTTGGCAGCAGCAACAGAATCAGAACCAGCAAACTTAACACTTCCATCTTCGGCAATTTCAACATGAAGTGGTTGACCACTAACACTCAATTGAACAACACCACCAGAAACAACCAACAGTTGTCTAGCAGTAGTTGAACCTGTTTGCAATTCACTAAAAATTGTAAAAGTTTCATCATCAAATTTCAAAGTTTCAGCACCACTAGCTAAAAACAAGTAGTTGACACCAGCACCTTCACGTCTAGAAATAAGACCAAGATTGTTAATTTCTTCATTTGAAGATTGAGCAAACAATTGAACATCTCTGATAGCAGCTAAAGCAGATGATGCCAAAGTTAATACAGTTGCAATTGTAAAGTACTTCATATTGTAGATAATTATAGATTGTTTTTTTGGTTTTGTTTATAGTTGTTATATGTCTATTAAGCGAATGAAGTAATTAATTAAAGTACCAATCTGAATAAATAAATAGAAAATAAACTAGAAGTTATTTAATTGGATTGGATTGAAATGAATTGATTAATAAGAAGAAAGACAATTATAATGAAAAGGAAAGAAGAAGGAAATTACAAAAAGATAGAAACTCCAAAAGAAAGGAGAGAATAAGCCATTTATATATCAAAGGAAAGTGGAAAAGTCAAAAAAACAAAATAACTTACTCAGTATTGGTGGAGGAAAAGTGGTGCCAAGTGAAATAATAAGTTCTTTCCAAAGTATCTCCTTTTTTTTTTTTGTTTAATTCATAACCCAAAATTTCCAATAATAGTACTATTTGAGAAATATTTTTATATTCTTAGTAATAGGTTTGGTATGAATGTTTGCCTTAGGGTGCATGAAATAGATTCATGTATGCTATAATATTTCTCTCAAGTGCATTATTGTACATACATGCTTACACACAATATGTTTTAAATTATAACTTGATTGATGAAATGATCGCGAGTTTCTTTATTTCAAAATTGACCTTTCCCTGTTGTAGATACAAAGGTTATAGCTAACATCTACAAGTATATTCTATTAATAGAATAAATGGTGTCGTTTTTCGATTTGTAAATGTTATGCTTTTTCTTAATATACTTCAAAATAAGGTAAACTTTTCTGCGTCTTGGCTACCATTTAATTAAAATTCTAGGCATCAATAAGAGTATACACAACATTATATATATAATAAAATAGCCTTAAATGACGCGTGGGTTGTTTCTATTTTTTTTTTTTTAAGGAAGTAATAACGAAAGTTGTAAGCAACAACAACTCAACTCTTTTTTCTACAATTGTAATTATCTTGTAAACTATAACAAGCATTGAAACCAAAAAAAAATATATATACACTGTGCCCCGTTTATTTTAAGGAAAAATCAGTTGACCTATTATTTCCCTACTATAGATACTTTACAAACAAAAGAATATTATATTTCTACCAATCACGAGGTTTGAATAACTAATACTCATTTTTCTATTCATATATTACCAGCTGACCATGTGTTTGAGATTTTTAAACGTCCAATTTTATTTTCAAATGTGCAAATGCGTACAATCATGCAAAATGAATTTTTTTTCAAATAAAAAAAACATTTTTATAAAGGTAAGTCAGAGTCAATAAAATTAGAGTTTTTCAAACAAATCAAAAAGTTAAGGTTGAAATGCTATTACAAGTGTCATGCCCGCATTTCAGTGCCGTACATACATAACTGAGCCGTTGCATATCAGCATGAAGTTGACCAGAATAAACCTAGTTGATGCAGCCAACATAAATTGCTGTCACCTTTGAGCTGAACACATGATGCAGCAAATGGTTGTTAGATTATCTAAAGGTGTGGATTCAAAATATTACTCAACTGGAAATCAATAATTATGAAGAGTTTGTTTATATGGGCTTGTAATTGACTAAGAAATATGGAAATAACCAATTCTTTTCGCAATTAAGTTAGATTGAATGGATTCTATGTGAATAAAGGGTTACTAGTTATGCGAGGATAAATTCTAGTAATCTAAATATTGTTCTGTATTGTAAATTTAATATACCAACGATTATACTGATCATTGTTTAAGTCAAAATTGTGCAAATATTAAATGAAAACAAAAATCAGCCATTCGCATTTTCTTACATCAAAATTGAATGCAAAATTCTTGTTTTTGTGTCATGAATTGAATATAATCAGGAACAAAAAAAAAAGTCTCAACGTTGAACTAATTGAATGGGAACTAGTAGTTTTTTTATTAAAACAGCTAATTCATTTCAATGACAAATATCAACCTATGTCACGTTAATCCACTTAACAGATGAATGCTTACAAAAACTGTAGTTCAATTCTATAGTATATATTGAAAGGTATACACAATACTTTTTAAAGTAAAAAAAAATTAATAACGAAAAATTAAACCGAAAGAAATTAATAAAGGCAAAACCCAAAAGAAACATTCTAAATTAATTAATAATAAGAAAAAAACGTAAATAGAAAAAAAATCAAGAAAGATTAAATTTTAAACAAGCAATCTAGATATATTTCTAAATTTAGAATACCAAACCAATGGCAGCGGCAACAGCAATAGCAACTGAACCACCAGTGAGGGCGTTAGCAGCACCTTCGAATGAAGTGACAGCAGCAGTTGGTTTTTCACCAGATGGAGCTGGTTTACTGACTGAGTCAACAGTGGTCTTTGGTGGAGCAGCTTCAGAAGAAGCAGTCTTGGATGGAACTTGAACGGAAGAAACAGTGACTGAACCAGAAGTTTCAATGACAGTTGGAGTACAGACATCAGAACAGACAGTCAAAGTGATGGTGGTAGATAATGGACAGTAAGTGGTGTAAAGGGTAACAGTACTGTTGCTGTAGACTGGAGTTTCCTTTGGAGCTTCAGATGAAGAAGCAGTTGGTTCTGGAGCAGCAGAAGAAGAAGAAGAAGCAGATTCTTTATCGTCACCAGTGAATTTAGCAACAAGTTTGATTGGAATAGCACCATCACCACCTTTAACAACGGCATATGAATCTTTGGAGTAGTTGTATGGGTCATTGATGTTCTTGGCAGCACCAATAGAGTCGGAACCATCAAAGGAAAGGGTACCATCTTCAGCAATGTCAACTTTAGTACCATCACCACTACCACCCAATTGAAGAACAGTATTACCAACGTTTAATGGTTGTCTGACAGTGGAGGAACCAGCTTTTAATTCAGTATAGACGGTTTTGGTTTCGTCATCATATTTCAAGTTTTCAGCAACACCTGGAGCAGCCAAGAATAAGTAGTTCAAGGCAGCACCTTCATGTCTGGAAGAAATACCAAAGTCGTTGACTTCATTGTTGGAAGATTGAGCATATAATTGAATGTCTTTAATGGCAGCCAAAGCTGATGAGGACAAAGTCAATAAGGAAGCAGCAGTTAAAAATTTCATTATGTAGCAAATAAGATATTTTTGTATAAAGTAAATTTAATCAAAAAGTTGATTGATATGGGATTGGAATAAAAAAAAAAAAAGGAATAAATATTTTCCAGAAAACGAAGATATGTCAGGTTTTATATAGTATTCCAAAACAAAAAATTTTTTTTGCAATCTCATATGAAATTTCATTAATTATTAGCCTGTTCCTCTTTAAGAACCAAAACAAAGACCACTTTAATAATTTGTATGTTTGTTTATAAAATTATTCTTAGCAATCACTAAATTAGAGACGCAATATTTTAGGACATCATACATCTTTTTGATGACGTTTATGACAATTTTGTATAAAATATGACTAAAAAAGGTAGAAGAAAACACCATAGTTGTGTGTTGATTCTAAATATAGAAAAGCAGATTTTTTTTGCAAAATCACACTTTCAATTATTTACACAAAACCAGCATAGTTTTGGGAGAAGAAAGAAAGAAAATTTAAGCATTGACAATCCATCTCATAACCGTCATCTATGTCATAGTGAATAATTTTATTATGGTCAAAGTCTTGGCAATTGGCAAAAGTAACGCATTTTAGTCATTTTGGTTATATTCTTTTTTTTTTCAAGTGGTGGCAGCAACAACCAATGAATAACGCCATAAGAAACCTAAGTCAACACCAGCCATTTAGAAAACCCCACATGTGCTACTCAATCCAGCTACCAGGGAAGCACGTGTTTCTTGAAATGGATCAGTTAGTCTAATTATACTACAGTGGCTTAACATGTTCGATGCAAGGAGTTATTGGTCCGAGGCAGGTGATGAAGAAAAAAGAAAAAAAAATCTAAAAGATCTCGGAAAAAGGGATTATTATTATTTTTTTTCTGACCTGCAGGTGGAGGGAGCTGCCCCCCCCCAAACTGACGTCATAAGTAGAAAGTATAGGAAATGGAACCCTCTAATCAATAATAATTTTGTAGTAATTTATATATATATCACAATTAAAAATACTTTAAATTCGAGGTACGGGAAATAATAAGGTTTCCAATATGACTTCATTTTCAATAATTGTTATTATTACCTTCAAGGTTTTTCATCAGTCTTTAACCTTATAGGAATAATAACAATAGAGAATAATTTTTAGACCAAAAAAGAAATAAAACCAAACAAGCAAAACTAGAATAACTAAAACAAAGTGACTAAAAAGAAACAACAACTTTGTAAATTTTTCCGTAGCAACCCAAATCCTTAGTCTCATAACCCCACACTTTGTTGATGTTTGTATTGAGATTTACCACATGTTTTAAGTTATAATTCGTCAAACTTAAACTCCCAATAGCGGTCTTGTCACATTGTCAACTAAGATTAATCAATCTTAGAATGACAGTTGAAATCGTTCTTTATTCTTTTTTGACAGATTTATAATAATATCACTGGCCATCATAGAAAGTATTCCATCATCTGTTTAACTTAGTGTTTTCCCGTTTGACTCCACATTTTCTTTCTGAAAAATCTACTATTCTGAATATGGTAATTCATTGTCCTAAATTGGAACAAGCCACATTTGTGCCAGCAACGCTTCTTTTGCTTCGAGGGGGGGAACTAAAAAGAGCTTGCTATTTTCAACACTAAGGCGGCTTTCTTTATCCACACATATCGTACTAATTCGAAAATGCTAAAAACAATTTGATTGGCGTTGCTCTCAAAAAAAAAACGTGTTTCGGTAAACTGGTTAAAAGCCACATATTATTTTAATATTTCTAATTCTCTTATATTCACATAAACTTTCAACTAATTTACTTCTTCTATAGACAATCTATTTTCTTTGTCTTACATGTATTTGTTCATCAAGAATTTCTATTTTTTGTACATGATTGCTGGGGATTTCAATTTCTTCTGCAGTTAATACATTTTTACGATTCAGATCAGTTGTCGTAGTAGTGGTAATACTACTACTACTACCAAACGCTTCACCTCCTTGTAATAAAAACATGATTGTGCTTGCAAACCCAAAGAAAATCGTAAATGAAAACAAAAATAAAAATGCATACAATAAAGTTTTCAATGGATTTGCCATTATTAAACCAATTGGATCCAACATTAATTCAAAATAAAAATCTTTTAATTGAACATATTGTTTTAACCAAAATAATTTGATAAAAATTAAAAATTGTTGGAATGTAGAAATAGAATCATCACGAATTATATCTTCAAAATTCCGTGGTGGAGCCACAGGTTCATTTTTAACTCGTGGTTTGTTTTCACGTCTTTGATCAGCTTCTAATTCGTATTTGATTTTAAATGTGGTATTACCAATTAATTCTGCTTCTGCTATGGAGTTACCCAAATAGATATTATCAAATAAAATATCACTTTCAATACTCCAAAGTTCAAATCCAATTCCACCAATAGGTTTATCTAATTTCCCTGGAGTTTTCACTTGATAATAATCAGGATTAGGAATTAATCTTGGGGTCCAAATACCATTATAATTTGGGTTTTTGATATCAGGTGGGAACCATGGACCAATGTAATCATGATTTGGAATTAATGGTGCTTCCCATGGTCCACAACCAGTAGCACATTTCGGATTAACAATCAATGGTGGTTCCCATTGTTTTTCGGCGTCATTCCAATCTTTAGGCTTGACGGCATCTGGATCAGGTATATACCTTGGTGCCAGTTCATCCCATTCATCTGGTTTAACAGCATTGGGATCTCTAATTTGAGGGTATTCATGTTTCAATTCATAATCTTCTGGTTTTTCAACATTAGGATCGGGAATATATGCTCTATCATCCCAATCATCAGGTTTTTTATCATCAACATCAGGAATCTCTTTTGGTGGTTCAAATGGTGGATTAAATAATTTTTGATTCTTATATAAATTCCCAGCTTTGGCAACTTGTCCATTAACTCTAATTTCAAAATCTTGATTTGATTTAATAATTAATGTATATAAATTAGTCAATTCATTTGTTCTTGCCATTGGTTTATGTTTTAAATGTTTTTCTTCAATGGCACCATTGGGAAGTTTTTTTCTTATAATGAAATGGATTTTATTTTCACTACCACAAACATCAGGACCAAACATAATTTGATATGGAGTTTCTGAATTGAAAAATTTATAACCTGAAGGTGAACTATCCAATAATTTTATATAAGCACCACCACAAGTCAAACCTTGTTGTAATTTGACTTCATATTGTAAAACTAAATCTTGGGTTTTATTATTATTGGGATTGGTATTTGTCACTTCATGAGGTAATTTATAGGAAATGGCATAATGAGAAGCTCTTGATTTCATAACTAATCCTAAATCACCTTCTAAACCAGGATATTTCGAAGTCGAAGATTCAATTTTCCATTCACCACTATAACGAACTATTTCATCTCTTCCCTCATCAAATTTTTTGGCAGTTGATACTTGCCAGGGGGATGAATTTAAAGAAGGATAATCAAATTGTTCGAATACCGATGATGGATCTAATTGTGTTTTATCAAATGGCACATATTTAAGAGCGTTTACTAATGAAAGTAACAACACTAATGCATATTTCATGATTCAAAAATTTGATTTATGAATAAAATGCTGTTGATCTGAATTTTGAAATCTCATGGAATTGGTTATAAAAAAAAAAGAAAAAGTGGCAATGAGTTTTCTCGAGTGAAAAAAATAACCAGCTCCTTATTACTCGCGCGTGGTAATATTGTTGTGTAGATGTTTAACGTGTAGACAGGAATCAATATCAACTCCATACAATAACGCCTAGACAATTATGATTTACACCAGAGTAAACGGTGCTTCATTAGAATAATCTCCTGCCTTACTTCAAAGTTTCAATGCTAAATATATGATATACCTTATTCAATCTATTAATATACCCAATATTTCCTCTCCTAACAAAACTCTCTAATCCTCAATATCATCTAACAAAGCAAATCTGTTATTTGCCAATGATTTATTTGGAGTTTCTTCTTCTTCTTCTTCTTCTTCCTCCTCCTTTTGTTCTTCTTTCTTTGCAAAAATACTCTTTACATATTCATCTTCTTCAATTTTATCAAGTTCTTCTTGTGTCAATTCTTTCTTCTTTTCTTCTTCATCACCAAGACCACTAGCAGATTTTAACTCTTGAGCTAAATGGTTTTCCAAAGTTATACTCTGATTGGTTTTATCCCATCCTGACTTACGAGCATTTTGAATATATTTTGCTCTTGCTATACTTTGATCGATTTTAGTAGCTAATATCCCACTAATTTTATCGGATCTTTCAAGTTTATGTTTTAATGCTGATGTTTTCTTTTTAGTAGTTGATTTTTTTATTTTTGATAATTCAAGTTTTTTATTCAATAAATTTTCATTCTTGATGGTTGTTCTAATAATTGATTTTTTGACATCACTTTTCTCTCTAGGAATTGATTCTAATGATTTAGCTTCATTACTGGTGTCTGTATCTATTAATCCTCTTCTAGCAGCTCTACTATGTTTCGATATTTTCTTTGCCATTATTTGTATCTGTGTATAATCAAAATCAAAATGAGTAGTAGCTGTAGTAATTGTTACCTCATCTCATTCACCGTCCACATATAAATTATTTTTTCTCAATGTCCTTCTTACAAAATGTTTTTGTGTGTGTGTGTGCATTGAAGGAAAGAAGAAATGTCACGATTTATTACATAAGCCAGACGCATTACTAAAACTTCCCAATTTGGAAATAGACAATGCGCTAGTATACCTTAGTTTAATTTTTGATATCATTCATTTTTTTTTCTTTTTTTTGTAACGGATAACCATCAGGAAAAGAAGAAGCAGTAGTTAATATCAAATAGAAATTGAATTTACTGAATCTTTTTCTCTTTCTTGAAATATCTTAGTTAATACTCATATCATTATTCTTATATCAACCCCCGAATTGTTTCTTCTTGTTCATTATTATTATTACTATTATTAAAGATCTTTTGAAAAAAAGCCCCTCGCCATTATGAATCTTAATCAAAATTTACAATCAAATTCTCGTATGTCATCGACATCAAATATTCCATTATTAAATACAGTTGGATCCCCTGATAATAATAATACTAATAATAATAATAATAAGTTTATAAATTGTTCATATTCACATAATCTCGCTACAGATATAACATGGTATCTATGACTACGTAATTCCTCCCATCATCATCAACACCACCACCACCACCACCACCACCAAAACAACAACAACAAAAACCGAAAGACAACAATGTTTAATTATTGAAATTGGCAACATCAAATTATATGGTATATTTACTAATCAAATTGATAACAATGTTAAACAAATCATAATGATTTTCAATAAAGAATTATTACTGTATATTAATACTGAAAATATCAAATTTAATCGACTTATGGTTGATTTTGTTGATTTGTTAATTGATGAATTTGATATTACCGATATGTTATGCTTAATTGAAAGACTGGAAGAGTCAAGTACCTTGGCTAGGAAATTTAATCAATTGTTTCCTTGTAGTTTGGTTCATGTTGATAAATATGTTGATGAATTCCATTGGCTTGGATTGTTATGTAAAATATAATCAACTCATAATCAGCTCAATTAGTTAGTTTTTTTTTGGGGGGGGTTGCTAAGTATATACTAATACTACTGATAATAAAAATCTAAATAGTTACATCCATTCGATATATATATAATATATGCACATATACTGACCTATTTTCAAGTTATTATAATGTAATTTAGTTATTCACTCCTCTGGTAGAGGACGTTTACCATTTTCATTTAATTCAGGTTTAGCTTTCTTTACTGCTTCAACATATTCATTACATGCTTTATCTAATGCTATTTTCATGGGTTGAAGACATGATGCAAAATCTTTTAAAACTTTATCTTGTAATTTTTGATTTTTTTGTAATATATCCATAGATTTGAATTGATCAATCGCTTTATTTTCTAATTCTATTAAACCAGATTGACAATTTTTCAAACTGGTGAAAATTTTCTTTAATTGACCAGGATTATTCCCATGTAAAAAAATCTTCCAAAAATGAGATAAAAATTCAACTATCGTAATATTATAAGTAATGATTTCTTGTATTAATGAATTAGGAACAATGTTTGTCCCCGCAATATCATTTTCTTTATTAATTAATTTAAATGTTCGGAAATTTTGTTTAATAAGCATGGCTATTTCCATGGAGGTTTTTTCAATTTCTTCACTTTTACAAGTATAAGTTTCTGTTAATTCTATTTGTCCTTGGAAAGTTTGAGATTGTAAATATTTATGTAATTCATCTTGAGAAATCTTGTTATTAGTATTTGATCCTTCATATGAATCAAGTTTTGTTCCCTTGGCAATATCAGTATTAATGTTTAATTTTATATATTGTAAATTTTCTGAATCATTTAAATCATGCAAATCTAATTCTTCTTCATATTCATTCAATTCAGCAGCAGATAATCCATCAATTGTAGTTTCTGAAGGTTTCTCTGGTCCATTAGTAGAACTCATACTCATCATTTTCGACGATAATCGATTCATATTTTTCATCAATATAATCATTTCATTTTCATTTCCTAAAGTAGGTTTTTTATTATCATCATCTAAATTTGTGTCTTCATCATATCTCATAGTAAAATCTGGTCTATTCCCCAATTTTTGTGAATTATCTTGTTGATTTCCCATCAAATCAAGAAATTTTTTAACATGTGGAGATTCCAATGTTTGTATTCCTTGTTCTGAATTACCACTACCACCACCAGCGCCACCACCACCACCACCAGAACCGTTGTTTTCCAAAGTAGATGATTTTTGTAATTTTTCTTCATAGTTTTGATCTATATACAAATATTTGTCCAATACAACATCTCCTCGACTATTACTAATACTGATTTTATCACCTCTTAAGCGTCTAAACAATTTAGAATTGAAAAATCTCGACCAAAATTCTCCTTCATTAAACTTGTTAGGAACCAAATCATCAAATGCTTTCTTTATGATGGGGTAAATAGTAAATATTTCATTAATGGTATCACGCGTAACATTAACATTCACTTGATTATCAGAAGTGGCCACCGGTTTAATTGTACTCAATACATTATATGGACCTTTATGTTGAGATATTGTCAAAGCAAATGTTCGTAATTGATTTAATCTTGATGACCAAAATACTTGAGGTGATAATTTAAATTGCATGACTGATTTAGTGAAAACATCACGTAATTGACGATCTTCTAATAAAAGTTTTTGCTGTAGTTCGAAATTTTTCAATAAATTTGCATCAGATAATGATTGTGATGCTGCTAATGATAATAATGATGAACTAGTAGAAGTTCCAGATGTTGTAGGTGGTATTGGTGTTGATGATGATGTCGAATCTCTGGTAGAATCAGCTTGTGGTGCTGACCCAAATGTTGAAGCTGGAGCTGGAGCTGGAGTTGGAGTACTGGTACCTTCAACTCTAGTTCTTGATCTAGCAACAATTGTTTGTAGAGAATCTTTAATAGTGTTCATGGTTGGTCTATTAGTAAATGTCAATTTAAATGATTTTTCTTCACCACCACCACCACCATTGTCAGTTCCATCTGCATTTGTATTAGGTGGACCAGATGTTAGTTTGTATACAATTTTTAGTATCATTTTCGGTGAGGTTTCTTTGGTACTTTGTAATGTAGTTAAAGAATTCAATGGGATTGAAATTGCTCTATCTTCTTCTTGTTCATCAATTGGTTTCCATTCCAACATCAGCGGTGCTAAATCTTCTCTAATATACACCATCCCCCCAATTTTATCAACTGAACATGCACCTCTAATTATATCCATGGTGAAGTAAAGGACAAGTGATATGAGATCAAGTATATGATGGAAAAACACTTAGCAACAGAGATTAGAATTAAAGCTAATCTTACTCACACCAAGAAAGTTTTCTCGTGTGGACTTTGAAATACAAAAAATTGTTTTAGTAAAGAAATAAGAATGGAAAAAAATTTTAAACAGAAAAATGTAAACCTCTTTAAACTTAGTAATTTGTTTAGACCTTCAATAATGATTTCAAGACAATTAATGGGGTTAGTTCCGAAACCTTCAATCACTGTTAGGAGATTTTTCAGTACGTCATCAATAATATTACAAAAATCCGCAACACCAGGATCGTCCACATCAATCCCTCATCCACATGTTACATCAGCCGATTATAAACCACCAGTCACCATTGATAGAGAATTACCTGATCCATTTTCCAAAAGGAAAACCAATCGTCGTTATTTACTTATTTATGGTATTGGTATAACATTATCATGTATTGCTATTTTCAATTATGAAAAAACTCAATCACCAATTATAACATCATCATTATATTTTTTAAGACGGTCTCAACCATCAATTGAACTTTTAGGTAAAGATATTGATTATAGTTCTAGTTGGCCATGGATTTGGGGCAAATTAAACACGGTTCAAGGAATAATAAATATTGAATTTTCGGTTAAAGGTTCTAAAGGTAATGGAGTGGTTAAATTAAATGCTAGTAGAGAATCAAAAGCTCACCCATTTGATGTTCATCAATTTGTATTAGAAGTTGAAAGAGATGGTAAAAAACAAGTTGTTGATTTGACCAAGGAACCAAATTTTGATTTCATGTAAATAGAAACGAAAAGAATGAGACTAATCAAGTTTATGGATATAGTAAGGATAATAAATACAAGTTTATAAAAAAATTTTTGATTAGTTGGCAAAGTTGCAAGTTGTCAATATGGCGTAGAAGTATACACCAATGCCAACACCAACACCATTCATTAAAGTAGTTCTTTCAATGACAAATCAAGCAACGTTGCACAAAGAGTGGTTACTTTCAATGATGTATCAACTGGATATACCATTCTCTATTCTTCTTTTGGATCTAGTTTTAGGATTTTCCATATTTTATCTACAACTTCAAAGAGTTCAAATTCAAACCACAGCTACAACAGAGCTTAAGACTAATAACCTTTTACAGTAATACCATAACCACACTTAAAAGATACATCTCCAGCTTTAATGAGTAGTGATTGGGTTGTCGTTGTTATTTTCGGCTTACATAATTCTGAGTAGTGATTTAGTTTGCTCCGCGTTTCAGCGCTGCCCTTCCCCCTTTCCCCATCCATCTTCCTTCCCCCTTTTTCTATATATATATATATATATATTATATGAAACATATTCTTCCTTCTCTCTTATTTGCTAACTTTATCCAGAAATGACTAGAGAAACTGATCCATTATTGAAAAATAGACAACAACCCCAACCTCAACCATTGGTAAAATCATTGTTTAAGAAATTGTTAACAATTATCATTCCATTATCATTAATCATTATATCTAGTTATTACATCATGACACACCACCACCATCACCACCACCAAAACGACCCAAACAACACTGATGGACCTATTTTAACTTTAAGATTATATACTAATAATATTCGATTTGATAATAAAAATTACCCCGATAAATATGAACAACCATGGGAAATCAGAAAATTCCAAAGTATTAATTCAATGCAATTCAATACATTTCAAGGTAATGGCAATATTATTTGTTTACAAGAAGTATTACATAATCAATTAATAGATATATTAAAAGGATTAAATGATATTCAAGAATGGAATTATTATGGAGTTGGTAGAACTGATGGTGAAAAATCTGGTGAATTTGCTCCAATTTTATATAAAGATCAAGATTTTAAAATTATTGAAAATTCAACATTTTGGCTTAGTCCTACACCTCATGTGCCTAGTAAAGGATGGGATGCAGCATTAGAAAGAATAGTCACGATGGTTACTTTTCAAAGTCGATTAAACCCGGAAATAAAATTTAATATATTTAATACTCATTATGATCATCGTGGTGTTGAAGCAAGAAGAAAATCATCACAATTAATCGTTGATAAAATGAAAAATTATAATGATTATCCATCATTTTTATGTGGTGATTTTAATACTGAACCAAATGATGAACCATATCATATTTTGACTAAAGCTGGGTTCAAAGATGGGAAAATATTAATTGATAAGAAATCAGCTTATGGATTTGTAACTACATTCACAGGGTTTGATATTAATAATGAACCAATTTCCAGAATTGATTATATTTGGTCTCCAAGTTTCACTCGTACTTTATCAAATTCAGAAAATGATACTAACCAAGACTCAGATGATGATAATGATAATGATAAATCTTATGAAGTGACTTTGAAACAATTTGGAATATTGAGTAATTGGTTTAATGGACATCATTTCTCTGATCATCGCCCCGTTGTATCAACTTATGAATTAAGAAAGAAGAAATAAGTACTACAGTAGAACTTTTGTTTTTAGAATTAGATATTTAAAATGAAATTCAACTTGTAGAGATCAACATGATAGTTTCGATTGTTAGTTTTTTTTTTGGAATAGTTCTTTTCGTATCAAGGGTCCTATTTATTATACTTACCTTCAAAGAATATTTACTCTCTATATATATACTTTTCTTTTCATGTCTTTCATGTCATCTGTTTTTAAGTTTGGTTTTGGTTTTGGTTTTGGTTTTGGTTTTACAAACTTAATACTTTTTTACAAGCTCTCAAGATAACTTCAGTGTCTGGGAAAGCAAAATCTTCCAATTCTTTAGCATATGGAGTTGGAACTTCACAACCAGTAACTCTTTCAACTGGAGCATCCAAATAATCAAAGGCTTCACTTTCCATAATTTGAGCACAAATTTCTGAACCAACACCAAAACCTGGGAATCCATTTTCAACAGTAACCAAATGATTAGTTTTTTTAACAGAATCAACAATAGCTGGAACATCCAATGGTTTAATTGATCTTAAATTGAGCACTTCAGCTTTAATTCCGAAATCTTTTTCCAAAATTTCAGCGGCTTCAACGGCAAATTTAAGGGCACGACTATGACCAACAATGGTTAAATCAGTACCTTCTTTTTCAATTTTGGCTTTACCAATTGGTAAAATGAAATCTGGAGATGAAAATTCTTCAGAAACTTTAAAAGTTTCACCATAAGCAATTTCATTTTCCAAGAAAACAACTGGGTTAGGATCTCTAATGGCAGCTTTAAGTAAACCCTTATAATCTTCAGCAGAATAAGGAGATAAAACTTTTAAACCAGGAATTGAACCATACCAAGCAGCATAACACTGAGAATGTTGAGCAGCAACACCAGCAGCAGCACCATTAGGACCACGGAAAGTTATATTACATGGTTGTTTACCACCAGACATATAAAGAGTTTTAGCAGCAGAATTTAAAATATGATCAATACCTTGCATAGCAAAATTCCAAGTCATAAATTCCAAAACTGGTTTAAGACCATGTAAAGCAGCACCAACAGCTAATCCAGTGAACCCCATTTCAGTAATTGGAGTGTCAATAACTCTCTTTTCACCAAATTTGTCCAATAATCCTCTACTGACTTTATAGGCACCATTGTATTGGGCAACTTCTTCACCCATAAGGAAAACATCTTCATCTCTGTCTAATTCTTCAGATAAAGCTTGGTTAAGAGCATCTCTGACAGTAATTTCTTTGACAGGAGTTGATTGTGTGGAATTGGCACGATAAGTGATTTTTGATGTTTGAAATTGACCAATTTTAGATAATGATGGTCTAGTGTTGTATTTCAAAGATTGAGTGGCTAATTTAGCACTCCTGGTGACTGATGATAATGATGACATTTGTAAATGAGTAAACTCTTTTGGCTAGGTGATAATAAATCAAGTGTAGAAGAGTTTTCGAGATGTGGTCTTTTTTTTTAAAGAAAGAGGTTCCGCAACAAAAAAAGTACAACACCGAAGAAGAAGAACAATAATGATTATAGAGTGAGTGAGTATCTAATGAGCAGTGGACTTCATCTGTCCGCACACTCTGAACTTTTTTTTTCCTCTGTCTCTCTAGGTGAAGTAATTTATGTGCAGTTCTCACGGACATATACCACCGAATACATTTTATCGACTCATTCATTTAATTGACTGTTGTTAATTATAGTAAATAGGATCTATGCTATCATAATATTTGTATCATGGTTGTTATCTAGAACTTGTGAGAGGTATCAATACGGTCTTTGGTCTCGTATATTGATTATGAAAGCTGTCAGTTGTAGTTGTTTGGATTAACTGGTGAAAGTAGCGTTAGCAGCATACTGAGATGGAGATTAGACTAGCAAATAACTATTCTAATTAAACCTGGTTCGTGTTCGTGTTCGTGTTCGTGTTGCTGAATAGAATTGAATGTCTACAATCTAATTCATTTATCAACCACTTTTCATCCTCCTCTTCTTCCCACAGGTTGAAAGTTTTTGACACATTTCTCCCGGACTAGATAGGAAATTTAGAATTGTTACGAGAATTCCCGGTTCCCCTCTTTTAATCTCGCTTTCTTTATCTAACACACACACACCCAACAATAATAACCGTTGGCAGGAAATTTTAACCAACAAATATAACAACTATCTCGGATACTTTATCTATCTGTTCTTCTTTCTTTTGATCTTGATTGATGGTTTAAGCGAGACGAGGATCATCAATAATAGTAAAGTTATTAACCCCCTCCTTTTACCAATCCACCCTTCTACCCGTGGTGGTGATATTATTCTAATATCTTTTTTGAGGTTAAATCAACCGAAAAATGACACAACTGTTTAATATTCAACTACTACTACTACTACCAGTTCTGATTATAATAGAACAGTTTTGTTAATTCAAATCATTTATTTAATTTGAAATTTTCTGGTCAATTTCTTCTTTTTCTACTTTTTCTACTTCTTCTACTTCTTCTTGAACTTGAGTTTTCCCCTCTTTCTATATTAGTTAGTATTGCTCTCTCTATATAATGTAAGTGAAAGTAGTTTTCAACTTATTTGTTGAACCCACCCTCATCCTCCAATTTTACAACTTTACAAAACTAACGTAAGTCTTATCACCCGGCCCTTCCCTTCATCCCGACTTAGCCCCTCTTTAACCCGTTAATGATGAAGTTGAGTCATCTTCTATTGTTCAACAAATAATCATCAACAACAACTTTCATTGATTTGGCTTGACCTAGCGGGAAGGAAAGAAATTAATAAATTAATTTTCTTCAATTGATTGAGTGACTTTTTTTTTTGGTCTTTTACTAATTTATTTATTTATTATTTAAAGATATTGACAAACAACTGCCATCACCATTGGTTTTATTTTTTTCTTTCTTTCTTTCTTCCTTCCTTCCTTCAAATATTTAAATCCAATCAAATTTCTAGGATTATCATTACCATTACCACTTTTTTTTTTCTTCTTTTTTTAAAAACCCCATCAACTTATCTGATCACTTTTCCTTTTCAACACTCTTCAACATTTCCCAATGATTAGACTTATACGTCAACTGTCAATTCAAAAATTTGTTCGACCTCAACCACAATCACAATTATTATTGAGATTTAATTCTCAAAAAATCAATTTTCATAAACCTGATAAAGCTTATTCTAATGAACGATCTGATGCTGCTGATGCTGCTGCCACAATTTTATCGGAATTACACGATGAAAAAGTCCATCCTAATAAAGCAACTTGGTTAGATGCATTAAAACAACGAGAAAAATTTCAAGCTGAAGGTAAAACTCTTGATAGTTATAGTTATATTGATCCTATAACTACTGCTGTTGGTGAAAAGACTCGTAGTGATTCATTTTCATATTTAATTTTACCATTCAAAGATGATAAATGGTTATGTGATGCTTATATTAATGCTTTTGGTAGATTACGTGTGGGACAATTATTTCAAGATTTAGATGCCTTGGCGGGGAGAATTGCTTATAGACATTGTTCCCCCGCAGAACCAGTTAATGTTACTGCTAGTGTTGATCGAATTTATATGATTAAAAAAGTTGATGAAATTACAAATTATAATTTTGTTTTAGCTGGATCAGTCACTTGGACTGGTAGATCATCAATGGAAATTACTGTTAAAGGTTATGCATTTGAAGAAGAAGAAATTACTCATATTGAAAATGAAGAATCATTATCAGAAGAAAATGTTTTCTTATCGGCAAATTTCACATTTGTTGCTCGTAATCCATTAACTCATAAATCATTTGCAATTAATAGATTATTACCAGTTAATGAAAATGATTGGATTGATTATAGAAGAGCAGAATCTCATAATGCCAAAAAAAAATTAATGGCGAAAAATTTAAGTTTAATTGAACCAACCCCTGAAGAATCAAAATTAATTTATGATATGTGGAAATCATCAAAATCATTACAAAATGATGTTGAAAAAAAACTTAATGATGGAATTGCCTTTATGAAAGATACCGTGATGAAATCAACTTTATTCATGCAACCACAATATAGAAATAGACATTCTTATATGATTTTTGGTGGTTATTTATTAAGACAAACTTTTGAATTGGCTTATTGTACAGCAGCTACATTTTCCCTGGCCGGACCAAGATTTGTTAGTTTGGATTCTACTACTTTTAAAAACCCAGTACCTGTTGGTTCAGTATTAACCATGAATTCATCAATTTCTTATACTGAACATTTACATGATCTGGATCAAATTAAAGAAGAAATTGATAATGATTCACCATTTAATTTTTCATTACCACCAACTAATAAAATTTCAAAATCTCCAAATGCATTTTTATCAGAACCTGGTACTTTAATTCAAGTTAAAGTTGATACTTATATTCAACAATTGGAACAAAATGATAAAAAACCTGCAGGGACATTTATTTATTCATTTTTCGTTCCAAAAGAAGGAAATTCAAGTTTTTGTTCAGTAATTCCTCAAACTTATTCAGAAATGATGACTTATATTGGTGGTAGAAGAAGAGCTCAAGATACTGCTCAATATGTTGAAACTTTACCAACTTCGAAATAAGTATTACTAGAAATTGTGAAAGAATTATATGTAGTATAAGTATAAAAAAAAAATAAAGAATAATTTTTAAAAACATAAATAAACATATATATATAGTTATAGTTATAGATATTGATATATATAAAAAAAAGAATTAG
>OBUW01000506.1_pt1 | contig 20080 bp, 12 predicted proteins | sample 1475761 | NCBI WGS metagenome assembly OBUW01 (sample SAMEA2579908, study PRJEB22360) | human gut metagenome | biome: human gut; feature: human-associated habitat; material: faeces | place: Denmark | collected 2008/2010
GTCATTGTGCATCATTTGTAAGATGTTGAGTAATTGTCTAGATGTCGCACTTGACCTGATCAGCCTGTATTCGCGGTAGTGTTGGCTGAGTGTGTGACATCATGATCTCTTAGCAAAATATTAAGGTTCAATCGGTTTCGTAATTGGTTGCAAAATTTATCATTCGTGGTGTAAGTACACCAAGAAGTTAGACACCTACATGATCTTTTTTGTTTTTTCAATTCTTTTGATTTCCTATAAAAGTTCTCCCGTTTTCCTTTCCTTTCCTTTCTGAAAATGAACAATATAGAATATCTTTTTTTGGTGAAATCACTGATTGCCTAACCTTCGTTCTTGAATTTATATTCCATTAGTATTGTTGTATTATCGCTGCTTCATTTCCATTCCTTCTGTTTCAAAATCAAATATAAAAAGTTCAAAGAATGATCAATGGTCACAATTTTCAAGCTCGTGTAAACTGTGAAAGTAATACAAGACTCTGCAGAATACACATGCTGAAAATAATTAATGACAAAGGTATGTTGAACATGATCATAAGATATTTAATCATATCATATCTCAAACATCAATTAGGAGATTACCAAAAGTGATAGATACTAGAGTAAGCATACACAGAGAAGATGAATAACAATCCTATAGAGTGGTCTATATGAAAAGATGTAAGTATTGGATATCACTGGTAGTTTCCTAATAAATGTAAATTTCATAGAGTGCAAGCATACTAAACTAGTTACAGAAAAATTTGTTATTAAGTATTAACCGAGATTACAAATAGCAAGTCAACTCTTTAGAAGTTGGCATTAGTTTAGGATTTAGATAATTAAGATTAATATACTGTATTATTGTTATATATAATAAGTTTACTATGTCTACTCCAATTTCAAGTACAATTTTGAATTATGGATGTTGTCTGGCTGCAAAGATTTTTACTTTTGTTTATTCTTGGGCTTAATTTATGATCATATCATTAATATTAATATGACAACCGTAGATTTCCCTTATTTGACTACACATCTCTAAAGAGTAGGAGTCAGTTTACATATATAAGTGCTCACAGAAGAAGCAGATTAGGTCACCCGTTAACATACCATCACTTTCATTAATACAATTTTTTTTGTAAAAGCCAATTCGTTGGTGAAACTCGAGATCCACAACTTTAATGTTCCTCGTTCGGTGCACTACACAAAGAAGTACTTAACAATTGAAATATTAGGCTTTATAGTTCAATGAGGCTCGATTTGACTACACCAATAGTGAGTTCTCAAGTATTAATATCTATTTTACAATTGATCTTTTCCACCAAGATACATTGACACACTTCAATGACGCAGATGCTAAGCACATTTTTTTTCTATCTAAGGTGGGGGACAGTAAGCTTTGGGCTTACTGGTATCAAACACCAGCTCCTCATTAATAGTTGGTGTACGTCTGTAATACAATTGTGCTGTCCAATAGAACTGTGAGTATTAGTAAACTTTTTGGTGCTGCACTACTAACAGATAAATAATAATAACATTTGCGGGGAACACAAAAATCATTGGTGTAAAAAGAAACACATGATTAACGATGTTGATAGTACTACACTAAATAAGTCCCCCTGTTTTTCATTCCAAAATTGGTTTGTAAATCCATTAAGGATAGCTGATTGTGTCAATCAAATTACTTGTTCTAGTATACACTACTATAACGTATGGACTGGGCGAACATCAGCCATATAGTAATGGTGATTTTTATTCTCTCTTTAATTCCATCTAATTGTATCTCGTTAAAGAAAAAGAAATTCTGCTCGTAATTTCTGCAATTATTTTTTTTTTGAAACAATCAATATTTATCACAAGCACTACGTGGTTTTCATTTAATGGCTAGAAGTTGGCTTACATTATTCATCAAGAACTTGGATATACATATCAATGTAAAACATCAAAACGTAAACTAGCCTCTTGATTTACCATGTTTAAAACAATAATTGAGCGCGTTTATAGTAGGGGGAATGTAAATGAATTAGTCGTACGCCGATCTATAAATTTACATCTATTTTATTATTGCTATTCTAACCATTTTAATTGGTAGAACTACTAGTATATAATTTCAAATAAATTATCAGAGACAGAAACACCACAAAGACTAAACAACTAACTTTATAGTCTGATCAACAAAAAAGCAGAAAAGAGGAGTTTGCGACTAAAATACTAAAGAAAATTCATTGGCTGATGAAGCTCAGTGTAGATTGTTATTATTTTCTTTATTTCCTTTCTTTTTCACACCATCGCATTTCGTTGTAGAGACCAAAAACTCCGCTTAAATTCCATGGGTATCACTGACTAATTTAATCCCATCCACTCAAAAAGTGCGGAAAAAAAAAATTAAAAAAGAAAAATTTTCATCTTTTACATTCTAATTTCTTGTTTAAAAGAACCACCAAAAATCCCTGTCTTTTTTGAACTTCTTTTATTTATTTGTTGGTTTACCCAAATATTGAAAGAGATTTGCTTTTACTTGTTACTATTTCAAAAGTAAAATCTACTATTTTCATTAAAAGAAAGGATACATAGTTCATTGACGTCAAAATCTCAAGTGTGATATTTCATTTCGTTATATAAACTTCAATCATTTCTTCACTAAATATTTGAAATTGTTATTTGACATCTTTTGCCTTTTTCCGATTTATTTTTTATTTCGCTATGGAATCTATTACCAAAGTTTCAATGTCAGTTTGCCCATTTGTTAGATCAACTTCAACCCAGGCTTTGCGTCAACTAAGCCAAACTTCTGGTGCATTGGCTAACCAAGCTCGCCAATGTCCAATTGCTGGCAATGCAATCAGGGCTAAAGAAATTTCAATCAGATCTTATTCCTCAGCTACCAAACCAGTCAGAGCCACCGCTGCTACTCCTTCTACACCGGAGGCCACTTTCAACGTTACTTCATCTTTCGAACTTGGAAGTAAGGAAACCGCATTTGATTATAATGGATATTTAGGAAATGAATTGGAAAAGAAAAGATCCGACAAGTCTTATCGTTATTTCAATAACATCAATCGTTTGGCTAATGAATTCCCAAAAGCTCATCGTACTCAAGAAGAGGACAAAGTCACTGTTTGGTGCTCCAATGACTATTTGGGTATGGGTAAAAATGAAAACACCTTGAAAGAAATGAAGCGTGTTTTAGACAAGTATGGTTCTGGTGCAGGAGGTACCAGAAATATTGCTGGTCACAATTCCCATGCGATCAAGTTGGAATCTGAATTGGCTGCATTGCACAAACACGATGCTGCATTGGTTTTCAGCTCTTGTTTTGTAGCCAATGATGCTGTGTTATCATTATTGGGACAAAAGATCAAAGATTTGGTTATTTTTTCCGATGAATTGAATCATGCCTCAATGATTCAAGGTATTAGAAACTCTCGTGCTAGAAAACACATTTTCAAGCATAATAATTTGGCTGATTTGGAAAGCAAATTAGCTCAGTATCCAAAATCTACTCCTAAATTGATTGCCTTTGAATCAGTTTATTCAATGTGTGGCTCAATTGCTCCTATTGAAGCCATTTGTGATTTAGCTGAAAAGTATGGCGCTTTAACCTTTTTAGATGAAGTTCATGCAGTTGGTATGTATGGTCCCCATGGTGCTGGTGTTGCTGAACATTTGAACTTTGAGGCTCATTTGAAGCTGGGAATTGAACGCCCCGAAATCACCACCGTTATGAGCAGAGTTGATATGGTTACTGGTACTTTGGGTAAAGCCTATGGTGTCGTTGGTGGCTATATTACTGGTAAGACTAATTTGATTGATTGGTTTAGATCTTATGCTCCAGGTTTTATTTTTACTACGTCTTTACCACCAGCAATTATGGCTGGTTGTTCTGCTTCTATTCGTTATCAAAGAGCTACATTGAAAGACCGTATTGCTCAACAAAAGAACACTAGACTTGTCAAAAACAATTTGAATGAATTGGGTATTCCAGTTATTCCAAACCCTTCTCATATTGTTCCAGTTTTAGTCGGAAATGCAGCTGATGCCAAACGTGCTTCGGACTTGTTGTTAAACAAGCACGACATTTACGTTCAAGCCATCAATTTCCCTACAGTTCCAATCGGTGAAGAAAGATTAAGAATCACCCCAACCCCGGGTCACGGACCAGAACTTTCCAAACAATTGGTTGAAGCTGTTGATTCCGTTTTCACCGAATTGAATTTGAACAGAATCAATGACTGGAAAAAACTTGGAGGATTAGTTGGGGTTGGTGTTGAAGGTGCTGCCAAAGTTGAACACATTTGGACTGAAGAACAATTAGCTTTGACTGACGCTGATTTGAATCCAAATGTCGTTAATCCAGCCATTTCCCCTCTTGATGTCTCTTCAGGTATTTCTACATAATTCACAGAAATGTAGTTAAAGAATTATAATATTTGTATCTGTATGGCTTTGTATTTTTGTATGTCTTTTTGCTTTCACTATTTTTTTTAGAAGTCATCACGGACTCTACATACTTTTTATTTCCAATATGAGATTTATGAATCACGTTTTCTTTTAAGTTATTTGTAAGACAGTTTCTCCTTTTATGTAGGTGGTAGTGAATCTGATAACAAGTGTTTGATTCTTTTTCAATCAATACTTAACTTGTTTACGCGTTGTTGTAACAGTATGCGTGTATTTTTTCCTGAAAATAAACATCAAGCTCGAATTTTTTTTCTGATGGTAGTAGAACAAAAACAAAAGCAAAAGCAAAACAAAACAAAACAAAAAAGAAACACATCTTCAAATACAAATCTTTCTGGGATTCGATATACCACTAACAATACTGCCTTTCGAAATACAGTTCAGATTGGATTATTAGTTTGATGAATATTTGTATATCACAATGGCGTTAAACAAGGTACAACTAATAAAATTATATTCCAATCGATTAGTGAAATCATTGGTTCCTGTGGAATTCGGTGAGGCATTCATCCAAAGTATAATCAATGACTTGCAAACCACTTTACTAAATACTCCTTCTGAAGAACAAAATTTGTCAATAATTATAAACAAGCTTAAAATGCAATTTTTAAGTAACAATTTAAAAAATGAATGGGTCGAATTTCAAAACATTGTTAATTCATTAAGCAAATTCAAGTCGTTGGATCAGATTTGTAATTATCTCGCATTTCTTGATGCTTTAAGAGATGAGAAACCAGAAGATATATTATCAACATCAACAGCGAGCTTGTCTCCCGGTAAGCAAAATGTAATGATCAATACGGTAAACACAGCATTGACGTTATCACAGTTAATCGAGCCTTACTATGATACTTTATCGGAACAAACCATTTTAACCTACTTACCCTACACGATGTTAGGTCTGGATTCCAAAATATTCACCTTCAGCAATAATTATACACGATTGGAGATACCGAAAGATATAAACAACAGTTTCAGCTCATTGCTACGCGAAGTTTTTGAGTTTGCAATACTATATAAACAATTGGCAATTGTTGTTGATAGGTATAAAGGAACTTTAGTACTGGCCATAAAGACAGCTTACATAGCAATACTAGAGGCTCAATTGAACAAATATGTGAATGATATTAACAATATCTTCAATAATAAACCGAATTCCATATTAGTTGTTTACAATTCCATTTTCCCCTGGATATCTATACTACGATTTTTATATCGAGTCTCAAACAGACTAAACAGATTAGATGGTTATGAATTTCTCACATTTATTTATAGTTTCACCAACCATGGAGATCCCAAAATACGGGGCATTGCTGTGACTGCATTCACCGAGGTTGTCAAACCGTATTATAATATTGTGGAACATTGGATAGTGAAAGGGGAGTTGATTGATAATAATAACGAGTTTTTCATTATCTTTGATCAAGAGCAGAATGAATTCAATAGTATAATTAAATTATTGCCCAAAAAAATACCAGCCTTTATTAAATCGAGTGATAAAATATTTCAGATTGGGAAAACATTAATTTTTCTAAATAAATATTGTCGTGAACTAAAATGGGTAAATCAGTATAACGTGAAATATTCTGCTATATTGTTCAATAACCATCAAGGCTTGGCATCCATGACAACAAATGAAATGATCAAATTGATTGATCTGCAATATAATGAGATATTAACGTTTCTCACCCAAATAATCCAAGGAAACAATAAATTGTTTACTCATGTTTATAATTTCAAGAGGTTTTATTTTATGGAGACCAATGATTTTATTGATGCGATTATGGTGAAAGGGAAGGACGTTTTTAATGAGTCTTCTGTTAATATTTCATCAACCTATCTTAGGAAAGTCTTACAAGACGCTATACAAATTTCGTCGGTGAAAAATTTTGAGTATGTTGACAGACTCGATTCGAGAGTGTTGAATCCCCAACACGGGAATTTGGGCTGGGAATCGTTCACCATTGAATACAAAATTGATGATCTTCCCATGAGTTATTTATTTGAAGGTCACCAACATTTACAATATTTAAAAATGTTTCATTTTCTATGGAAATTAAGACAATTGAATAATTTATTAAATTGGCATTTTGAGATGTTTAATGAGTTGAATCATAATGTGGTGACGAAGTTGTCAAGCAGAAATAGAAGACCTTTGGCGAAATCATTGAGCATAATCACCAGTATAAGATTCCATTTTACCCAGTTTCTTAACGAACTAATAGCTTATTTGTCTTATGATGTTATTGAAGAAAATTTTCAACAGCATATTGTAAGGAAATTGTTCTATAATAAAAATGATCAAGATCTATTATTGAACAAGCTGTTTATGAATTTACTGGAAATTGACCCAAATAATGATCTTCCCAAATTCAATGTCAATCTATTAACTATCGATGAATTAGTGGAACTCCATGGTACATATATTGATAGTATTATCAATAGTAGTTTATTGAATGAAAAATTGAAAGGCAATGAAACAAATATAAGTTATATCGATCAAATATTTGATATTTTGCAGACTATCTTCAATTTCATAAATACAAGTCAGGAATTCTATTCCTTGGTGGTTACTTTTGGATTGCTAGTTAGACTGGACAGCAATGCAAACAAAATAGAATTGGAACAAGACCAAGAAGATTTGGAGTTTCAATTGCATAAAATAAAACGAAAAATCTACAAAGATATTTATCAACACGATTACAAACGACAATTGAATGATTTGAAAAATGATTTGAATAGAGATTATAATTTAAAGGATCTTAGTAAGTTGTTATGATGTGTATGAGTTGTATAGATTAACTGTTGTTATTTTTCATGTTAGATTGGCTTGTAAGAATTCAATTTCGTCGATTACAGAACAAGTGGGGAAATCTATGATTACCGACAAGATCTCTGTAAAGCTCATCGGTTGAAGTATATCACCTATCATCAAACAACCGCGGGACTAAAACTGATGACAAGCAATCTAAAATGTATCTGAGAAGATATTGTGTAACAAATTAGCAACTAAATGCGAATTGATACTGTAGCATATCCAACCTGTCAAGTCCTCGTACTTTTCAATACATTTCAAACTTCATGTGAATTACTTATTCACACGACATGTTCTTACAAAAGAAGACGAAGGGAACAAAAAAAAAATTTCAGACACTAAGATTGTGGGATCTACTATGGAGTTCCCGACCAAGATCTCTAAACGCATAATGTTAGGAGTCAATATAACAAAACCATAACAATATATATGCAAAGCTATTATTTATGATAAATGATAAAGGGATTTGATTGGCCAATATATAATAATAAAAAAAAAAAGAAACCAAAACAAAGGAAAACACTTTTACAAAGGGTGGACGCTGCCTAGCTTTGTTTTTATAATTTAGTGAAGAAAAAATAATATTGTCCTCGGTTGTTGTTGGAAAAAAAAAAAAACCAGGGCCAAAATTTTGAAGAATCTTTTTGTTTTCTATATTATTTTTGTCTGTTGTTATACTATGTCTACAATTCACCCACAAAACCTTTCTATAATATAAACTCCAGAAATTTTCCCCCAGATAATTTTTTTTTCTTCTTCTTCTTCTTTTTCATTTTTTTTTTTTATTGAAATTATTTATCATTTTATTTCTTTCAACAAAATTATCATTCAATAGTTTTAAAGTTAATTCTTAAAGGAAAATATTCAATTCATTCTCGTTTTTTTTTTAAAAGACCAATTTTCCCTTTTGATTTTTCATAGATATAGATATAAACATAAAATTTAGACAAAACAGAAAACATGGACGACGTTGATTCAGCTTTGGCAGATAATGTCAAATCCTTTGCCGCTGGTGGTTTTGGTGGTATATGTGCCGTTTTGACTGGTCATCCTTTCGATTTGGTTAAAGTGAGATTGCAAACTGGTTTGTATAACTCATCAGTTCAATGTGTCAAGCAAACAATTGCTAAAGATGGTTTGACTGGTCTTTATCGTGGGGTTTTACCACCATTATTGGGAGTCACTCCAATGTTTGCTGTGTCGTTCTGGGGTTATGATGTTGGTAAAAGACTTGTTTCAACATACACTGGTAAATCAATCGACCAATTTGAAATCAAAGAAATTTCTACTGCTGGGTTTATTAGTGCAATTCCAACTACTTTGGTTGCTGCTCCTTTTGAGAGAGTTAAAGTTATGATGCAAATCCAAGAAGGAAATAAATCAAAGTCAATGGCTGGCGTGGTTGCTGAAATGTATAAAACTGGTGGTCTTAGATCGATTTTCAAAGGTTCAGTTGCTACTTTAGCAAGAGATGGTCCTGGTTCTGCCTTGTACTTTGCTACCTATGAATATTTGAAGAAAGAATTATCTTCTCCAGGTGAAGACTTGTCATTGTTTGCAATTATGACTGCCGGTGGATTTGCTGGTGTTTCCATGTGGTTGGGTGTTTTCCCAATTGATACTATCAAATCTACACAACAATCTTCAAATGTTCCAATCTCAATATTACAAACCACAAAAAACATTTACGCCAAAGGTGGTGTTAAAGCATTTTTCCCAGGGGTTGGTCCAGCATTAGCAAGATCGTTCCCTGCAAATGCTGCTACTTTCTTGGGTGTGGAGTTGGCTAGAAAAGCATTAGACCTGATTATATAATCTATTTATTTATAAAAGTTTACATATTCTAAAGTATATGGTTTTGTTTTTGATATGATTTTGAATGTTGCATCTACGAATTGAGTAGGATGGATGTATAGGGCAGCGTGGTTGTGACTAACCAGCCGTTAGTAATGGTATTGGTCGTGCACCATTACCAATACTGTATTTTCTTCTTACTCCTAATTTGTAAATTCTCGTTGCTGTTACAAAACATTTGAATAGAAGTTGGATTATTTTTTTTTTTGTCGATAAGATTTTAATTTCAATTCAATTCAGTTTCGACGAGACCAATTTCATTTATTACAACAATTGAGACACACAACAATGGCTTTATCAGACGAACAGGTATGTCAGATATTAGATTGAATATGTGTTTTAGAGCTTGTGATAATGTTACTAACCGCTTTGTCCAGGTTAAATCGGAACTCTCCAAAATGCAAGCCTTCATTGAGAAGGAAGCTAAGGAGAAGGCTAAGGAAATCAAATTGAAAGCCGACGAAGAATATGAAATTGAAAAGGCATCCATTGTGAGATCAGAAACCGCAGCCATAGATAGTACATATGAACAGAAATTAAAGAAAGCAAGCTTAGCTCAACAAATTACAAAGTCTACTATTGGGAATAAAACTAGATTAAGAATTTTATCTACTAAAGATGAAGTGTTGCATGAAATTTTTGATGAAGCTGAAGCTGAATTGAAGAAAATTACCAAAGACAAGAAGCAGTATAAACCAGTTTTGGTTGGTTTGATTGAAGAAGGTGTGTTGGCATTGATGGAACCAAAAGTTAGTATCAAAGTTAGAGAACAAGATGTTGATGTGGCCAAAGAAGCCATAACTGAAGCCGCTAAAAACTTTGAAGAAAAGGCTAAGTTTAAAGTAGAAATTTCAATTGATGACAAAAACTTTTTAGCTAAAGATATCGCTGGTGGTATTGTGGTAGTCAATGGTTCAGGTAAAATTGAGGTTGATAACACTTTAGAAGAAAGATTGAAGATCTTATCCGAAGAAGCTTTGCCAGCTATTAGATTAGAATTATTTGGACCTTCAACCACTAGAAAATTCTTTGATTAATTTGATATAAGATGAGTGTTTCCTTTATTAGTATTACCTCTCAACATCAAATATTATTAGTATTTTTTTTTTATATATAATTTGAAAATTTGTAACTTACAATCAAAAGCAAAGACAGGTAAATTAAAAAAAAAACCCTCTTATTTGGAAGTATTGTCTCTTCCATTGACTCGTAACTTGGTACAGATTTTTAAATAGTTTTGGTGTTACTACAAGCAATTTGTTTGCTCAACCATCTTATCAATGTTAATGGACGCAAGGAGAAAAAAAATTTCCTCAGAAATGCAAGAAGTATCAAATCAGCTTTTTTGACAATATAGACAAAACAAGATCATATTGAGGATAAATTCATAGAAGACAAATGTATCATATTCATCGACTATTAGCTCCTATACGATCAAATAGCGTGTTTTTTTCTTTGGCACAACTACCGAAACCATCACTAATAGGATGTCGTTATAAATCAAACAATGTCGGAAGTCAAGACAGCAAAAGAACTCTGAAAAACTCGATCCTTCACAATTTGGGCTCATATTCCAACAGTGCTGAATCTGAAATTTTAAACAAGCTTAAACCGATAACACCTAATGACTTGTATGTTTCATGCACGAGTTTTGACCGAATAGGTAATATCACAGCCGTATCCAGAAAGTACCCTAAAATGCAATTTCTTAAGGAAAACCATTTGTTTCCTAGAGATTTGAGGAAAATAGATACTTCGTCTATAGATGTTGTCCCGGTGATTATGATTCGACCTTCAAGTGCAATATTAGTCAATCTTTTACATATCAAGGCAATTATAAAAAAAGACAATGTGATGGTGTTTGATACATCCAAGAGCGAAGTAGCAACAAAGTTGGGAATTTTCATGTATGATTTGGAATTGAAATTAAAATCTCCAGCTAATAATGTTTGTTATGAATTTAGGGCATTAGAATCAATATTGGTTAGTGTTACTAGTTATTTAGAAGCTGAAATCAAATTACATCGACAGCAATGTGGGATTATTTTAGCAGAATTGGAAGATGAAGTTGACAGAGCAAAACTTCAAGAATTATTAATCCGTCTGAAAAAATTACTGAGTTTTCACCAACGAGCAATTTTAATTCGTGATGTATTGGAAGAATTGTTAGAAAATGACGAAGATTTGGCAGGAATGTATTTGACTGACCTCAAAAGATTCGAGCCTGAAGAAGAGAACTATGAAGAAATTGAACTGATTTTAGAAAGTTATTACAACCAATGTGACGAATATGTTCAACAAGCAGGAAGTTTATTGAGTGATATCAAAGCAACAGAAGAAATTGTAAATATTATCCTCGACGCCAATAGAAACTCGTTAATGTTGTTTGAACTAAAAATAACAGTTTATACTTTGGGATTCACTGTTGCTACATTAGTGCCAGCATTCTATGGAATGAATCTTAAGAATTATATTGAGGAAACAAATTGGGGATTTGGTTTGGTATTAGTGGTATCATTATTGCAAGGGTTGGCAATAACATGGTTAAATTTTAGAAAGTTGCATAAAGTGCAAAAATTAACGATGATGGGTACGAGTAATCTGAGTAAAGCCGGTACTGGTTTATCTCGTCATATTCCGCCCACATCACGTGTAGATAGATGGAAAAGAGGATCTTTCCTTTATCGATTGTTCTATGGTTCGGGTGGGAAGTATTCAAAACCCAGCAAGAAATTTGATAGACCTACAAATAGAGAAAAAGATGCAATGTGGAGAATGATTAATGACGATAAAGCCATGAAATAAGAAACGTTTTTTATTATTCAAATGTAAATAGTATTCAATTAATATATAGAGTGTCGAATGCAAATTCAAGAAGACGTTTTTTTTTTTCCACGTTTTTTTTTGTTTAATTTACATTTGTGTTGTCTATCTATTGATCTAATCTGATTCAATTTTATCTTCATCTGAATCGGAGTTGTTAACAACTTTGTTATCATCACTTCCCGAATCTTCGTCATCTGAATCCTTGATATAAGCTGGTAACTCGTCATTTTCATCCGGTTCCGCAATTTCAGTGGTGGTGATCACTTCATCATCGGCAAATTTCATATGTTTACCAGTCGATTTTGTTTCCAGTCTTTCTTTATAAACAGGTTGAGCATTTCTTTCTTCACCAGGTCTAATTAATGTACCTTCAACGGAAACGATTCTACCAGTAGTATGAATGGCTTTAATAGTGAACTGTAATTTTCCTTCAACTTTGGTTTCAGATTCATCCACCCAGTGTCCAAATGTTTTTCTGTCATCACTAGACACCTCATCAATTTGATTGGGAACAAAAGACCATGTGTTGGGAATATTGTATTTCTTTATACTAGCATTAAATGTATCGCATATTAAAAGACCAATATGGGATGGGGTTTGCATATATATGTCACCTTCCAAAACGTCACCAACTTCTGGACACCAGCATAAAAAGTCCACTGAAATCCACAAAAATGTAAAAGGCGAACTTCCTTCTATCTTGGCAAGACTATAAGCTGAATCTTCATTGTCATAGTTATTCTCCAAAAATTTGATATTTGAATATGCTACGACAATCCCTTTAGCCTTGGTAAAATACGTCATTATTAACGGATCTAAATGCTGTTGTTTAATACCATTTATTGGGTTTTGTAAATGTACTGGTGCCAATGATACATATAATGATGTGGAAACTGTTTTGAAACATTCAGACAAGCCATTGCCGTCTTTAGGATTAGTGGATTGCACGGTTGCCCTTCTTTTCGACGCCAGACTGAAGTTATCTGCTGGTCTTTTTCTAACTTCCACTGACATGTCAAATGAATTTGGATTCTTTTTTTTTTGTTTATATTCAATTAATTCAAACAATCAATAAATTGAATAGCTTGCGATTAAGTATTTGATTTTTTTTTTTTTTGAACATCTTGGTGATGAGGTTCTTCAATATTTTTTTTTTTACAACCAAATGTTTGTCTGCCAGCGTGCGCGAAACATATCTTGAATGTCACAGATACAAGCTCACTCAGTATATTAAATGTACTGAATGTATGTCTGTTTTATAGGATGATACACAGGAATTTAAATATCTGAAGAATGTATTATAAAACAATATAGACAAGTAAGGTATATAATTATATCTTGATTTTGTATTTCAACTCAGTTCGGTCCTCATAAGTCGCAATCTTTGTGACCGTCGTACTTAAACCACTTGAACCTCATTTTCTTAAAAGCAGTTTGAAAGAGAGAACAAAATTTCTACGAAAACTTTTCACCTCGCACCACGGTCATCGACGATCGAATTCCGTCTCAGGATTGTCGTGCAATCCGGCTAGGAAATTCCTCTACAGCGAAGGGTTCTCCGGTTTGTTTTTTCTTTTGTTAGTCTTCTTTCTTTTTCTTTTATTAGTCTTTTTTCTTTTGTTTTGTAAGTTGATTGTATTTGTCAAAAGAAATTTAAAGATAAGATCATATATTGAATAAAAATAGTAAACGAGGTAATAAAATAGAGGAGTAGTAGACATATTTATAGTAAACAGATGAAGTAAGAGATTAGTAAGAGAGTAAGATGAGCCATGAGTCACAATAGGATGACTCGTCCTATGACTCAAAGAGATTGGTTCATGACACGCCCCCCCCGCAAAGATTACACAATCATCAGATGAAGATGAACAAATTTTCAATTAAAACACACAATTGAATATGTATTTTAAGAGAATAGAAACAAATGTAAAGGAGGCATTTCCGTCTTAGATTCAACATCACTACAGACAGTACTCCGTAATTGTTGACCATAAAACCAACTTTGTGCAGCAAAAGAGAATTGTTGAGTCGACTGCGCAACACCTCATACCCACCAATTAAAAACAAATTATTCGTAATCTTTCTGTTTTTTTTTTCTTTAATCTTCAACGTTTATACAATGTCTGTTAAAAGATTTTTCTCCATGAACGCCAAAGCTTTACGAGCTTTTGGCTCCACAGTTACATCCACAGCCAGTGGGTTCAAGCCAATGCCAATGACAGTATCTAATGCAGCTGATACTTTGGCCAAAGCCAGATCTTCAAAACCTAGATCTGACTGGACCAAAGATGAAATTAGCAAAATTTACAATGCTCCATTGATGGATTTGATTTTCAACGCTCAATTGAAACATCGTGAGTACCAAAAACCTGCTGAAGTCCAATTATGTACTCTTGTTAACATTAAGCAGGGTGGATGTACCGAAAACTGTTCTTACTGTTCTCAATCATCGAAACATGATACTGGAGTTCAAGCTGAAAAACTTGACTTGGATGTTGTGATGGACATTGCTAGAGATGCGAAAGCACGAGGTGGTACTAGAGTTTGCCTTGGTTCCGCTTGGAGAGATATGCAAGGAAGAAAGTCTGCCTTAGACAAAATCAGTAAAGTTGTTAAACAAATCAACGACGAGTTGAAGTTGGAAACTTGTGTTACTCTCGGGATGATCAACGAAAAGCAGGCTGAAATTTTAAAACAGAATGGTTTGACTGCCTACAACCACAACATTGACACTTCAAGAGAACATTATCCAAACGTCGTCACCACCCGTACATACGACGAAAGATTAGAAACCATTAAAAACGTCCAAAAAGCTGGTATCAAAGCTTGTACCGGTGGTATTCTCGGATTGGGAGAAACCGCACAAGATCATGTTTCGTTTTTGTACACTTTGTCCAACATGAGTCCGCACCCAGAATCATTGCCAATCAACAGATTAGTTCCAATCCAGGGTACTCCAATTGTTGAAGTGTTGAAAAATGCCCCAAAGGAAAGACAATTGGAATTTGATGCTATTTTGAGAACTATTGCTACTGCTAGATTGATTATGCCTGAATCCATCATTAGATTGGCCGCCGGTCGATACACCATGAAGGAACACGAACAGTTCTTATGTTTCATGAGTGGGGTCAATGCTATTTTCACCGGTAAGAGAATGTTGACTACAATGTGTAATGGTTGGGATGAAGATATCGCCATGTTGAAGAAATGGGGTTTGAAACCAATGGAAAGTTTCACTAAGTAGGTAGACTCCGTGATAATAATATTAATATATTTTAAATCAGGACCAACCATCTAGGCTCTGTGATCATTATTGTCTAAATTTTTGTTTGTTGTAGCTTTGTGTAGTTGGTCAAATTGCTATTTTCGTTGAAGTAAAACACCATCAGTAAACAAACAGTATAAGGCAAAAAAAAAGAGGACCAATACTGTGTGGCTCAAGCCAAACATGTTTGTGGACATGCCTGTGTTTGTTGAGTTGAATTTAAAACGTAGTGAATATCAAACGGAAGAAGGAACAAAATGCACACTCTAGTGGGATTTATAATGAATCTTTATAATAAAACGGAAGGAGAAGTGTCACACAGTCAGATCAACATACAAGAAATGTTGCTCAGACGGACTGAATGTGACAGGTTAAATTACTGTATTATTTAATAATCTAAGTATACGGAATTTAACACAAGTAAAATTGGAAATAATGCTTATATCTGATCTATTTCTTGAGAGATTGGTAATATAAATAGTGGACAGAAGTAAATTATATACTTATTAAAGAGGCTTAATGGTACTATCATTTAGGGAAGAGAGTCATCTGTAGCAACACTTATCAAAGAGTCAACAAGGTGATTCAAATCCTCTTCACTAATGATATATGGCGGCATTATATACAACAATTTTCCAAAAGGGCGAACCCAAACACCTAAATCGACAAAACTCTTTTGATACAAAGCAACATCGATTTGATTGTTCATTTCAATCACGCCTACCGCACCAAGTACACGGATCTCTTTAATCTTTCTGTGACCTGATTCCATTAATGGTTTGAACTTCTTTTGTAATATCTTTTCGATGTTATGGACCTGAGTTTCCCAGGCTCCAGTTTTGATAATCTCTAAATTCCGAACACTTACAGCACAAGCTGCTGGATTTGCCATAAATGTTGGTCCGTGCATGAAACAACCGGTTCGTCCACCACTGATGACATTTGCGACATTTCTTGTTGAAATGACCGCAGCCAAGGTCAAGTATCCTCCGGTTATAGCTTTCCCAACACACATGATATCAGGACAGATACCAGCATGTTCCTGGGCAAAAAGTTTGCCTGTTCTTCCAAAGCCAGTGGCTATCTCGTCTAACACAAGCAAAACATTGTACTTATCACAAAGTTCACGTACTCTTTTCAAATACTGAGGATGATACGTACGCATCCCTCCTGCCCCTTGAAGAACAGGTTCTAAGATAACGGCTGCGATAATCTTATGATGTTTCTTGATTTTTTGCTTAAAGTCTTCAATATCAGTCTCATCCCATTCATCACCAAATCCTACTTGTGGAGCTTCAGCAAATATATTATCTGGACCATAGCTGGTGTAAATGGAATGCATTGAATTCTGTGGATCACTTACAAACATTGCTCCAAATGTGTCACCATGGTAACCTCTCTTGATACTCAAGAACTTTTTCTTTTCGGGTTGTTCTTTAGAATCCCAATATTGAATGGCCTGCTTCAAGGCTACTTCAACCGAAACAGACCCACTATCACACAAAAAGACACATTCCAACTTGGGGTTAGTCAATTCAACCAAAAGTCTGCACAATTGAATTGCCGGGTCATGAGTAATGCCACCAAACATCACATGTGACATGATGTTTACTTGCTTTATCAAGGCATCATTCAAATCTTTGTGGTTGTATCCATGAATTGCACACCACCATGAAGACATTCCATCGATCAATGATTGACCCGTGTCAAGGTGTAGGCGAACACCCGAAGCTGATTTCACATGATAACATGGAAGTGGTTTTGTCATAGACGAATATGGATGCCATATATGTTGCTTATCAAAATCTTTGTCTTTTAGATTCACCAGACTCATTTTGAACTTGGTTAAATCTTCTTTTTTTTGATTTTTTTTTGCAATTGAAGGAATTTATATGTAACTTCAAATACCCAACAATTGTCGCACAGTGACTACGAGTCAGGGTCTCAAAGTTACACAGATAAATAATTTGCACAATGCTCTATAAAAAAATTTTTTTTAAAAAAATGTATTCGTGTTGTTTATAATTGCTTTGTTTACATTTAAATCACTAAATATTCTTTTTGGTGTGCTTAAGAAATAGAAATGAGAGCAGTATTTATCACAGGTACAGATACTGATGTTGGAAAGACGTTCATATCTGCTTTACTCACTAAAGCTTGGGACGCTAATTATTGGAAGCCCATTCAAACAGGATTAGAATCATGTCAAGGAGATACCGAGACGGTGCAAGAATTGACCAATTTACTGGAAGATCTATTTGAGAGACCACAGATTGAGCTCAACATTCCTTTGTCTCCATGGAGGGCAGCAATAAAGGAAAATAAACCACAAACAAAAGTTAACGAAATTGCGATTCCAGCAAAATTCTTGAATAGCTCAAGGCCATTGATCATCGAAGGTGCAGGGGGCTTATATGTTCCAATCAATGAAACGGAGATTACTACGGATTTGATTTTGCACTTTGATATACCGGTTATTTTAGTAGCTCGGAGTGGATTGGGTACCATCAATCACACTTTGTTGAGTTTAGAGCATTTGAAGAACCGTGGTATACATAAAGTATATGTAGTCATGAATGGACCAATCAACACGGATAACGCTGAAGCAATCAAAAGATTTTCCAAAGGAATTAAGATTATTGCGAACATCCCTCATTCTAAACTGAATGAGATTGAGAGCCTTTTGAGCTACGTACCCAGTTTAGATTCTATAGAAAAATAAATTTGAATCATGCAGATTTGACGACTCGTTTTTTTTTTTCGTTGTATGCCCAATGACTCGTAGTCACATTAACAATGTGGAAATTTTTTTTGTTGAGTTTTGCAACTATGTATTAGCCGAACTGAGCCATGCATTTTGCATGAGTTCAAAACTTATATAAACCTCCTTGAGTAAGATTTTTTTAACTTCTCTTTCAATTTTCTTTTCTCTCATTAATTTGAAAATGGATACCAAGTATGAAAACAAAGCTGAAAGTTTGGAACATAGCGTTGACAGTAAAGAGTCGCAAGCTGAACCATCATTAGAAAAGAATTTTGGGTGGTGGTCACTTTTCGCTGTCAGTTTCTCATTGACTTGTTCTTGGGTAGGAGTCTCGGCTTCTTTCGGTACAAGTATTGGTTCAGGTGGTGCAATCATTATTATTTATGGTTTGATAATTGCAGGCTTCTTCAGTTTATGTGTTGCTGTTACTTTGGGGGAATTGATTTCCGCTTACACGAACCCTGCCGGTCAGTATTACTGGACGCTCCAGTTGGCACCTGAACGGTACAGAAAAATACTTGCGTTCATCACCGCTTTGTTCAGTTACTTTGGATGCGTTTTCACCTGTGCGTCGGTCAGTTCTTCCCTCGCAAACTCAATTCTTTCTCTGTACGTGCTCAACAACCCATCATTTGAAATCAAAAGATGGCACTCATTTGTTACCTTTGAAGCGATAAACTTGGCACTTTCAGTTTTTAATATTTGGGGTAGGTACTTGCCGCATATCGTTACATCTGGCCTTTGGATCTCACTTATTGGATTTGTGGTGACTATGATAACTTGCCTTGCATGTTCATCGGGAAGATACAATCTGGGAAATTTTGTATTTAGCGATTATACCAATATCACTGGATGGAATAATAAGGCATTATCCTTTATAATTGGCTTGATTAGTCCTATTTGGTGTTTTGCTGGTTTGGACTCCGCAGTCCATATGGTAGATGACTTGGGCGTAAAGGCAGGAAAAGTGCTTATTCCTCGAGCTGTTATATGTACCGTTGCTTTGGGTTTCCTTACTGCATTTGCCTATTCTGTGGCTATTTTCTTCTGTGCCACTGATGTGTCCGAGGTTGTCGAGTCCACCTTGCCCCTTTTGACTATTTTCTATCAATCAACTAAAAATAAAAGTGCTGCTATCTTCCTCGAAGTCCTCACTATTTTGACTGGTATCGTTTGTAATATCTCGGCTCACGCCTGGCAGGCAAGAGTTTGTTGGACATTGGCCGGATCAGAAGCACTTCCTGGTTCCAAATATTTAAAGCAAATCCATCCTCGTACTAAGCTTCCTGTGAATGCCCATTTCTTTTCGACCTTTTTAGTTGCTATCATCGGATGTATTTATGTGGGTTCTACCACCGCCTTCAACGCCATTATCACTGCATGTATCTGTCTTTTGTTGATATCCTATTCTATTCCTGCTATACTTCTTTTGAGAGTAAGAAACAAAGGTTTTGCTCATGGTCCATTCTGGTGTGGCAAACTTGGGTATATCACCAATATTTTGACTATCTTGTGGACCATATTCTGTTTGGTCTTTCTTTCGTTCCCTTATGTGAGACCAGTTACAAATACCAACATGAATTATGTATCTGCAGTTTATGGGGGCGTTATTTTAGCAGTGATTATTTGCTGGTTTCTGTATGGAAAAGCTAAGTTCATTGCCAATAAGACTGAATAATGCTGTTCTACTAGTGGGCCAGCTGAATGAATTTGAGTTTGCTGTGGAGTAAAGTAGTGAGCATTTTACACGACAATTCTAGCAGAAATCTTCTGACGTTGTCCACGACGAGCAGTGAAAATCTTTCATCAGAAAACTTTTCTTTTTTTTTTTCTTTTTAGAAATTTGAGGTTTTAAGAGGTCAGTTTGGAACACTCTACGTTAAAGATTGCAGCTGATAAGACTAAAACATATTATCAGTGTCTATATTTAATTACTGAGTAGTTTTATTCTGTTTAATAAACTTTCTTTTTATATTTATAATATCTTGTATTGTATTTTTGTACTTTGTGCATTAATACCTACATCTATTGTTAGATATTGTCGTGGAGTACAAAGTTATCTACCAAATGTGGTTGATTGGATACTTTGTGCACGACAAGAGAGAAATTTACATTTA
>OBUW01000508.1_pt1 | contig 20015 bp, 9 predicted proteins | sample 1475761 | NCBI WGS metagenome assembly OBUW01 (sample SAMEA2579908, study PRJEB22360) | human gut metagenome | biome: human gut; feature: human-associated habitat; material: faeces | place: Denmark | collected 2008/2010
GAAGAACTAGGGCAGTGGGCGGGGGTAGTGGCCGCCGCCGCCATGGGTAGTGGGAATGGTACCAGTTTCTACCATTCTCCTGTTTCGCACTACACACAAAAACATAATAAATGATGATGATAACTGGTGATTGTGTGATGTATGGTTTGTGTTGTCAGTTACAGCTTTACATTTCTTTCTATAACACATAGGCTATATACCTTTACCCCGAATATTCCTCGGTCATAAGCTTTTATTACATTCCACCACTAATACCATCCCTGTAATTATACACTTACTAAATACATACATACACATCAAATCTCCTTCTTTATACTGCCAATTCAAAATCAAAATCAATTGTTTTTATTAATTTATCCATTTCTCCAAGATCTCGATAAGTTGATTTAGCAATTTTGGCTTCATTCTCAGTTTTTTCATCGATCATTTGTTGCATATTAACATCTTTTAATGCCTTTTCATTTTCTTGATTAATTAAATCTTGATAAAACATTCTTGTGGCGGTTTTCAAACGAGAAAACGGATCACCATCGGATTGTTGTTGAGCAGCTGTTGATTTGAATTTAATTTCTGCTTTTCTAATGTTTGTAGAATTCAATTTCCGATTTCTTTCATTAACTAATGTCATAGTATTTAATGATTTTGAAGTTGGTTGATTAGATGTTTGTGATTCTAAAATTTCATCAATATCTTTTAATTTCTCAATGATTTCTTGAACTTTTTCTAAATTGCCTTGTTGTTTAGCAATTTTCAATCGATCCAATAAATTGGTTTTCCTATTAACAGCATCATACATACTGATATTACCTTTTTTTTCTTGAATTTTTTGTTTTCTAGCAATCATATCATTAATATCTTTATCAGTTAATCCTTTACTATAGAATTTTGTCAATTCATCAAATTTAGAATTCACATCATCCAAAAATTCAATCACTTCATCAGTTTTATTCAATTCTTTTAAATATCTATCAAATTCATCTTGATTAATTGGTGAATCAGAAAAAATCGACATCGGGAAATCCTTTTTTTGATCCTTATTTTGACTCACAGTTAAAAAAATATCAAAATTGGAATGACCCAATTTATATGCTCGTTCTGGTCGTGATTTCACATCAATTATTTTCACCATTCTATAAATTGGTTGTCGAGTAGATCTATCCATACCTAAATTGATTTTCCCAAAAGTATCGACTATCGTATCTTCGAATCCTGAATGGAAACAATATTGAGTCAAAATAGTTCTCCCCACTTTTATACGATTAATATCTTCTAATTTGGCTAATTCTGTAGATCTCTTCTTTTTAACTTTAGATGGACCTCCCCAAGCAACAGTTCCATCATAATCATCATAATAATCTTCCTCGAATCCTTCTTCATCGTCATCCTCTTCTTCTTCTTCTGGTTCCTTGTCATCTTCATCTTCTTCATCTTCTGAACCTTCGGCATAATCTGCTTCTCTTCTTGATTTTCTTTTAGAATGTTGTGCACGTTGTTTTCTTAATTCAGTCAATTTATCTTTTTTAGCTGGTTTTAATCCTGTTTTTGATCTTCCTGAAGATCTAGTAGGTTCAATTCTTCCAACAACATTCTTTTGTTGTTGTTGTTGTTGTTTCATTCTTTCTTGTAAATATTTCCGTTCTCTATATTTATCCATTTCTTGCATTCTTTCAAATAAAATTTGTTCTCTTTCCATTTCATCCATATTATCTAAAGCTTCACGATCAGCTTCATCTTTATATTTACCTTCTAATGGATATGGATCAATCAATTCATTCTCTTGAAATTCTTCTCCTTCTTCTTCTTCCCCTTGTTGTGGTTGTTGTGGTTCATAATCATCATCATCTCCAGATTCAACTCTACGACGTTTGGATAATACTGTATCTTCATCATCATCTTCATTATAATCATCTGCAACAATGGGTTTCCTTTTGGAACTGGTGATTTCTTCATCTGATTCATAGGTGTTATCTTCTCCACCTGCTAAAGCAAGTAAATCATCTTCTAAATCAGACATGTTTTATTAGGATATGATATTGGTTGGTACTGTTGCCTTCAATTGAATTTTGAAAAGCCTTGGTGCTGTAGTTTTTTCTCCCTACACCTACATAAACAAAAACAGAACACACAAATCATTCTCTTCTTCCAGCAACAAAAATGTCTTACTACAATGTCGTCCTCAACAAAACTAAAAAACTATAAAGGCACGTGATCAAAAACAAATGTCGCAATGTCGGTAAATTGAACGGTTTTTGGTAGCGCGCATGTTTTTGGGGTTGTAGCCCTAGAAAAAACAAAGTTGCACGTGATGTGCTCAACTACGCGCACTATCAAAAAATACAAAGATTAATATTCTACACCAAGAACAAAGTACAGTAGGCTCACACACTATATCTCCACATCTGTAAGATATGTTGTTTAAGAGTCACCATTGACTCTATTCTTGTTTTTGCCAAAAAAAAAAAAGGAAATACTTGCCTCTGCCTCTGGGTTCTATTAAAAATATGACATGTATTATAAGTTAAAAAATAAAAAAACTAGCAGTAAATTTCCTCTTTATTTTATTTTCATCTCTCCAAATTCATATCATAAATGCAACTAAAATTACATATATATTTTCTCTTGTTTGTTTAGTTAATCATCCCATAACTTGTTTAATAAAATTCAAATAAAAAGGGAAAGATTTGGTTGTTGGTTTGATGAATGTTTAAACCGTGATTTGTTTAACGTAATCTTCTAGCTTCTCTTTCAGATTCCATCAAGCATAAGATATCGTTTTCTCTGACTGGACCTTTAACGTTTCTAACAATGGTTCTTGAAGCATCTTCCAAGAATTCAACTCTAACTTGGGTGACACCACCTCTTGAACCGGTTCTACCTAAGACTTTAATAACTTTGGCTAAAGTGACTGGGGTTTTAGCGTCCTAAAAAAAAAAAAGTGACAAATGTTAATATATGTTGTTCATCTAGGGAAGTTTCATTGCAAAAAAAAACATACCATTTTGATGTATTATTAAATGTGATTTGTATAGTAAGAAAGGAAAAGAAAAAGGAAGAGGAAAAGAGGAATAGAAGAAATTTGGTTTTGTAAGTGAAATAAAAAAAAATTTGATGATCGATGTGGTTATAGAACAGAAAAAAAAAAATTTTGTGAACACCTATGTGCAGGATTTGGATTTGAGTTGTAAAAAAAAAGGTAGTGTATCAGCAACAACAACAAAAGAACAAACTTAAAAACTGGACGCGCTACCAGCTTAGCTCAAGGGGGGTCTTTATTTGCTTTTAATTCAAGTGTTGTAGCAAATTCCGGCAATTAACATCCAGAACCAATTTTTCTTAGTTAAATCTTCTGGTGAATTCAATTGTTGATTATGTCGAGAAGTTTTGTTACCTTTAGATTCTTTGGATACTTTTTTAAATAATTGCATAGTATAGGAGAATGTGAGGAGGGGAATCTTTCTCTTTGGGAGCGATAAAAATATTTAAAACTACAGGGACTAGGAATATATTTATACAGTCGGGTTTCTAACTATGCAAGGGTCACGTTTTCACCAATTCTAGCAATTGTAATATTGAAAAGTTTATTTATTGTGTTGATTAGTAAGAACGTGGGTGTGAATTGAGTGTATTTATTTTTTTTTTGCAAATATATTTGAATAAAAAAAAAAGGAATGACTTATACACATACACACATGATAACACTTAATGTGCATTGACCACCACCTCTTTCCTTTTTTTTCTATAAGAATACAAATCATTGGAATGTAGCAATTTCATAGTTTATTAAAATAGCTTAAGAAGTCACATAATATCGTTTTTAAAGTGGTAACTTTGCTGAATTTGAGAGAAAAAAGAAAGGTTATAACGTTTCTTCACATTAAGACTACAACAATTGGGTTTAATCGTTTCAGTTACCTACTAGAGATAGAACTTTTAATGACTCTATTAACTTTAATGGGAAATCCCAATAGACATAGAAAGTTGTGACCCAAAACATGAAAAAATAGAAGAATATTGAGAAAAAAATCTCCAAAATTTGCAACCATTTAATTTGTTAGAATCGGTTCTGTTTATACAGAGATTTACGAGTCCTTTAATTGAGTAGTAAAGTTTACTTTTGCTAAAATATACATTGAAATGGATAAATTAGTCAGAGTTTTGACAAACGCCACCAATCTACTTCAACCCAAGGCAACAACTGATACATTCTATCTACAGGTACAATAATTTATAAAGTTTTTTGCTGTAAAGCTTTCTAATAAGTTGATAATGTCAACGTGAGTCGTCAGTATTAAAGAAAACCATTTGGTAGTTAATTTTTGCAATTATACCAAGGTGTGTATTATTAAGTAGTACGAAACCTATCCACGCGTGTGATTTTTTTTTTGTTTGGTTGTGTCAAAAAAGAGGTTTCGACTGCATTTGAGAATTTCATCCAATAAAAGTCAACAAAAATTTGATTACTAAATTTAATAAATAGTGAATGAAAGTTTAAAAGTGAACAAGAAAATAAGCGTAATATATATATTGAATAGCAACACATGACAAGTAAGGTCTTATATGAGTAATATTATTGAACAAGGGAAAAATCACTCTACAAGTCTTTTCTGTTTTTGTAAGAATATCAAATTGCTTGCAGATGGAAATATTCTCTACTACTCTCTTTCAAATTAATACTACATTGAATAAAATCAAAATAAAAAAAAAACAAAATAACAAGTTATTGCCTAATTATCTAAGTTCTATTACCCTCTCAAAGTTCTTTCTTTTTAAATCTAGACTATTTTAAAAAAAAATTCATAATAATAATAATAATAAAAAAAAAAACAACGAATCATAAATCATTTTTTTACCAAAAATATTCAAAACAATCAAATGATGTTATTAATACTGTAAATCAATTATATTTCTTGCTTGTTTGTTTGTTTGTTTGGTGGTAAATTGGGATTCTCCATATTCTAAAGATTCTTAGTTTTAAGCAAAGTTAGTTTTGTAATAATAAGCACCAAATGCAAGTAAAAAGACACCAACAGCAATCAATGGGAAATTAATACCACTATCTTCAGTAGCATAAGATTGAGCATGTTTAGCTTCAACAGGTTTAGCACCTTTCAAATTACCAATATATAATTTTTGTAAAATTTCATGAGCTTCATCAGAATGACCAATATCATCAAAAGCTTCAGTGGCATCTTCACCAGCAACATCAAGAATAACTTCTTCACCACCTGGGTGTTCATCTATATAACTGGAGATGTTGTAAACTTTACCATTAAGAACGACCCATAAATCATCATGAGTTCTATGTTTGGAAACTTCTTCATAATCGTAAATAGTAACGGTTTCTTCTGACATGATTGTATAAATGTATGTAACGAAAGGATGGACAGGGTTGAAAGGGGCTGAATTAAGAATAAATTGAAATTGAAATTGAAATTGAAATTAAAAAATGTAGTTGAAATTGATCTAATCAATAATAAAACAGTAGTAAATAAGAAGGAAAGAAGAAAAAGATCCCAATTGTGGAATTAAAAAAAAAAAGAAAAAGAAAAAGAAAAACGAAAGTTGTGAAGTTTTAAAAGAATTAATTGAGAATATAAAGGCAAATGTCAGAAAAGAAAACAGAAAGATACTCACTAATCAGTGTTTATAGTAGAAGTAGTAAATCAACAATTAGTATGTTGCGTGTGAAAGAAATCAAAATTCTTTTTTTTTTTTTGTTGGAAAATTTTACTCTAAACGATCAAATTACCATATGATGATTTCAGCTTATATACAGGAATTTGGTTTTCTATATCTCGTTCCTTTCTTTCTTTCTTTCTTTCTTTCTTTCACACTCTTAACTCACTTTTTTACTTTCACAGTACAATTTAATTTAATAATACCATTCATATTATTTGCTACAAAATTCCTTTCTATTTATTTATTTATTTATCACAAGCGTAAAAATCTACTAGAAAAGAAACACAAGTTTTTTCTTTCCTTTTTTTTTTTTTTCTATAGGCTTTAATTTCTATTGTATTTATGCATTATTCACCCACCCACACTAAAGGTTTAAGACCCCTCTCCCTCTCTCCCTTCGATTATTGTGCTTCTATTTTCTTTTTATAGTATATATGTATGTAGTAAAGGGAAGATTTTATATGGTACGATTTAATTATTTGCATTGGAACGAGACTCCAACAACAGTACATGTGAAACAAAATCAAACTTCCACTATGCTTTATCATGGGATGTTCCCTAACAAACATTTAACAACAATCTACGGATTTTATTTCCCAAAACGGGTAAAAAAAATGGGAAGCCACACACGCACACGCACACATACAAACAACACTACTACTACTACTACTATAACAACAACAACATAGATTAACTACTTATTTACTTATCTATCTATATTGCGCTAACATCGAAATCAATACCTTTACTTTTCAATTCTTCTTGCTTTTTCTGTTTAGATTCTTCAAATTTTGCAATCAATACTTTCCATTCTTCTTCTGTTCTCGATTTTTCATGTTTTTCTTTAGCAATTTTCTTCCAAGGAATAACTTTGAATTTTCTATTACCATGTTTAAAAGTATCTTCATGAGGATTTTCAACAACTTCACATTTAATTAAATGACCAAATAATAAATAATTATTCATGGTTTCAGCAGCAACTTTAGCTACTTCAATTGAGTCAAATTCTATAAATCCATAATGTTTAGTATTACCAGTTTTTTTATTACGAGCTAATTTAACATTAATCACATCACCAAATTGAGAAAAATAAGTTTTCAATTCTGATTCTTGAAATCCTGATGGTAATCTACCAATATATATGACACCAGATTTAGATTTTGTAGATTTATTGTTTGTTGATGTATTGGTGGTAGTGGCTTCAGAAGTTTTAATGATTTTGTTGACGGAATGACCAGATTTATTAGCTTTGTTTTGTTGTTGTTGTACTTCTTCTTGTTCTTCGTCAGATAATCCATTTATATTATCTTCTTTTTCTACTTCTTTTTCTTCTTCATCACCACTGCTTTCTTCTTCAGATAATTCTTCTTGTTCTATATCTTCTTCCTCATCAGATGAGGATGGTAATTGTAAATCATGTTCAATATCTTCTACTGACTTTTCACTTGGAGTTGTTATGTTTTCTTTCTTTTCTTTCTTTTCAGCAACCTTTGATTTAACTTGTTTCCTTGCCATTATGAATGTATGTATATAAGTATAATAGTAAATTGATTGGTATTACTTAGTAAGAATATGAAGAGTGCTTGAAATTTTTTTTTCCTTAATGAATCTTTGAGACAGGAAGAGCGATGAGGCAGCATTGAACTTTACACATACACACTTATATTTTTTTATATGCACACCAATATTATCTCTAAATACTCCTATGTAATAAATCAAATGTCTTTAATGGTAATCCTACAACATTTAAATAATCACCATCAATAGATTCAAACAATAAACCTCCTAATTCTTGATATTTAAACCCACCAGCAACTTCTAAACCTTCTTCACTTTCTATATATGCATTAATAATCTCATCATCATCATCAGTTTTAAATCGTAACTTGGTAATAGTATAATCAGAAAACTCAGTTGTAGCATTATCTTTATCTATTTTAATCAAAGTTAATGCCGATATCACTTGTAATTCAGGAAACTGTTTAAAATAATTGAAAAATTGTCTTTGTACCTCTTTGGTTATTGGTTTTTCAAACACTTTGTTGTTACAACTTATAATAGTATCACAAGTAAGAATAAGTGTGGCCAATCCTCCGTTTTCCTTAATACCTAGGCTTGCTACTATAGCTTCTGCTTTATGTTTACTTGTCAATTGAACATATTCTAAAGGTGACTTATCATCTTTAGAAAGATCTTCAGCAAAATTAGATCCAAGGATTTCAAAATCATGTATTCCTAAATTAGTTTTCAATATTTCTTGTCGTCTTGGTGAAGTAGACCCTAAAATTAATTTATAATTTTTTAATTTAGCTATTAAAGAATGATTAAATGACATTATTAAAGAATTGTTGTATTAGTAGTAGTCCAACTTTTTATCTTTCTCTCTTGTGACAGTTAATTAGTTAGTTAGTAAGTAAATCAATAATATAAATTTCATGTCGACCGAAACTTTTGACAGCAACAACAACGAGCACAACGACTAGGGGACAACGCAAAAAAAAAATTGGCTACAACCACCAACTGCCAACAACACCAACACCCAAAAATTTTCCAAAAAACATCCCCCTCCTTCAACATTCATTGCTTATTGACATTCAGTATTAGTAATTTACTTCTTTTGATATATATATTAGCCCGTCGCATATTCAATGAAGTTACTATATAAGGAACACCCTCGAACATTAGTACTATATTCAGATACTTTCAGTTTATCATTTCGAATCAAATCGTCCAAAGAACTCGATTCCAAGAAACCAACAGTTAATGTTGATTTAATCCCAAACACAAACATCACCAAAGAACAAGGTTATAGAACATTAATTCGAAGAGACGTTTTTGGATGTTTAGGATTAATCTATGTGGAAGATCAAATATATCTTGCAATTATTACAGGGGCATTAACTAATGTTGCTCGTCCCATTGAAAATGAAACAGTTGATAAAATTTATTCGGTGGATTTTGTATCTTTAAATAATGATGATTGGGATTTTGTTGAATTAGATAGTTCAGGATACCCTATTGTTGTTAATGAAGAACAAGATGACGATGATAATAATATTACTAGTGATAGGTATGCACGAGTACAACATCCATGTTTTGAATTAAGGAAATTATTATCTAATGGATCATTTTATTATTCTAATGATTTTGATTTAACGTCATTATTACAAAATAGAGGAGTCAGTAGTCCTGACACAAGAATAAATTCCATTGATCATTATAAACCAGAATATATGTGGAATTCATTTTTAATGGATGAATTGATTCATTTCCGATCTAATTTAGATACTTATAATCAATTGATTTTGGATGATAATCGGTTTTTAACTACTGTGATTAGAGGGTTTGCGAAAACAACGCCGATTGGCAGTCATGGTGATTCCTTGACGATTATTTCTAAACAATCTTGGAAACGTGCTGGGACAAGATATAATACTCGAGGTATTGACGATAATGGGAATGTTGCCAATTTTGTTGAAACGGAATATATCTATTATAATCCATCGAAATCATCAATTTTCACTTTCACACAAATCAGAGGATCGGTACCTACATTTTGGGAACAAGATTCAAGTTTGATGAATCCTAAAATTACTTTAACAAGATCCACCCAAGCAACACAACCAGTTTTTAATAAACATTTTGGTGATATTCTTCAAAGTTATGGAGTGTGTCATATTGTTGATTTACTTTCGAAAACTAAATCATCAGAAGTTCAAATATCACAAAGATATCAACAACTTTATAATCATTGTGACAAGAAAGAAGAAATCGACTATACGGCATTTGATTTCCATCATGAAACAAAAATTGCTGGAGGTTTTGCTGGGGCAACAAAAATTTTACCCTATTTACAAGATTCATTAAATCTGTTTGGTTGGTTTACTTATGATATGAATCGTCAAGAAGTTATTACTCGACAAGATGGGATTTTCCGTGTAAATTGTTTAGATTGTCTTGATCGTACTAATTTAATCGAACAAGTTATTTGTCGATCCGTTTTGGAAAATATTTTAACTAATCAAGGGATTTATAATAATCGTATGGCATTTGAAGGAATGATTCAAAAACATAATACATTATGGGCTGATAATGGTGATGCCATATCACAAATTTATACGGGGACCAATGCCTTGAAATCATCATTTTCAAGATCAGGTAAAATGAACTTTGCTGGGGCATTATCAGATGTTACTAAATCAGTTTCAAGAATGTATCAAAATACATTTGTCGATGGGAAAAAACAACTGACAATAGATATATTGGTTGGAGTTGATGGAAGAAATTCTCGTAAAGTGAAAGTTTATAATCCTGCCAGTGAATACATTAAAAGTAAATTAAAAGAACAAGAAAATTCATTTACAAGTTTTGAAAATGTTAAAATTTTTACAGGGACTTATAATGTCAATGCATTTAACCCGTTGATGACGAAAAATATCGATTTAACTTCTTGGTTGTTCCCTTCTAGTGTACAAAATGGTGATGGATCATTACCGGATATGTATGCCATTGGATTACAAGAATTGATTGAATTAAATGCAAGTTCGATATTAAATGCTGATGGTAGTAGAGCATTACAATGGTCACAATTATTAAATGAACAATTGAATTCTTTTCAAATGGATGAAGAATATGTCTTGTTAAGAACAGAATCAATTGCTACAATGGCATTATTTTTATATGTTAAAAAATCCAAAGTATCATATGTAACAAGAGTTGCTGGGTCATCCAAAAAGACTGGTTTAGGAGGTATGGCAGCCAATAAAGGTGCTTGTGGAATTAGATGTTTATTTGGTACCACGTCATTTGCTTTTGTTACATGTCATTTAGCTGCTGGGACATTGGCCGTCACAGAAAGATATAATGATTATTCAACAATAATGCAAGGATTAGTTTTCCCCCGTAATTATTATATTAAAGATCATGATCACGTAATATGGTTTGGTGATTTAAATTATCGAATTGATATTCCCAATTTAGAATGTCGTCAATTGGTGGCTAATGGTGCTTACAAGGAATTATTAGAAAATGATCAATTAACTCGTGAAAGAAGAGATCGAGGAGCTTTTAATGAATTTAAAGAAGGTTTAGTGAAATTTCCTCCAACTTATAAATTCGATAAATATACTAATGATTATGATACTAGTGAAAAACAAAGAACTCCATCATGGACAGATCGTGTTTTATTTTTAAGTGATAAGAAATTAACTACTACTAATCCATTGAAATTATTAAAGTATGATTCTGCTATTGATGTCTTGTATTCTGATCATAAAGCCGTTTATGCAAGTTTTGAAACCACAGCTAAGATTATTAATGAACAAATCAAGAAAAATAAATTGAATGAAATTATTCTGTCTTTATCATTTAAGAAAATAACACCATCACCATCGCCATCACCTGCCCCATTAACAACATCATCAACAACAACAACAACAACAACAATGTCTCGTACATCAAGTTTAACAAGGTCTTCAACTTCAATTTTGACACCAACTCCAGTATCAGCTGGAGGAACCACTGATTTAATACATGGATTAGGTCAAACAACAACAACCACTTTGTCACTGGCACCACCTCCGCCACCTCCGGCAAGACGTGCCATGACAACGCCTTCAACTATTCCACCAATTGGGTTTTCTTCAACTCCATTAATTCCATCTCCATTAAGTTCCAATAGATCATCACCAGCACCATCAATAAATGCAAGTTCAGAAAAGAAACATGACACCAAACCACCAATTCCACCAATGAAAAGAAATACCACATTAAATGATATTAAATTATCATCATCATCACCTACAAATTCTATAAAGAGTGGGAAAGTTTCAAAAGATGATAGTGATGTTGATACAATGAAAAAACTTGATGTTAAACCAATGATTCCTAAAAAACCTGAAAATTTGAAATCAATTCATAAAGATGGAAAATTGGACAATAATGGTAATTCAACATCTCAAAACACAAACGGTGGTGAAAGTGGTGGTGGCGGAGTAGCCACACCCAAATCAATGGCTAGTTGGCAACCATTAGTTCCTGGTCGTAAATAGATTTTCTTTTTTTTTTGTTTTTAGTTTATTATGTTTTAATAATCCCATCAATTAAATGCATTTAATATATATAGATAACTCGACGTTTTTGTAGACCATTAGTGAGATAGAGCAAGGACAACCAAAGGAGAAGTTGCGTGCATGTGTTTCTGGTTCATATTACCATTATATAGGAGTTTGAAACCATTTTACTGATGAAATCTACATTTCTTTGTCATTAAAATATAACAATAATTCATATATTCATAAACATATTTTAAAATAAGGAACCATTTCAACCTTGTTTGACAGTCGAAATGATTATAATTACTAAATTGATCTCTTTTTTCTTCTTCTTTCATTGGCCATACTTTCTCAATTATTCGTAATTGATACGTATAGAAAGAAGGAAAAAAAAAGGACCGGGATAAGTTAATTAGTAGGATTAATTTACCTTTTTTAAAAAAAGGATTTGTTGAGGTGATAATATTCCTCCGTTAGGAGAAAAAATAATCCCAGCTTGGGTTCACACCTTCAAAGTCAAATGACAGAAAGGGAACAACTTTAAATCAAGATGTGTAATCCAAGGATTTCAGACAGTTGATATCAAAAAAAGAAAAAGAAGAAGTAAATGAAAATAACCAAAAGAATTTTTTTTCATCCTCCATTTTTAATACGTTGCACTTTTTACTCGACGCTATTGTTGGTGAATATATACACGACCCACTGAAAAGCTACATCGATCTAGAAGATCAGATCAAACTTAAAATTGGAAGAATTATATGCAGGTTGCTTTCAAAACTCAATTACTCATTATTCTCATCACCATCACCAAATTTCAATCAACTCATGAAGTTGTGATATAGTTATGCAAGAAATGGGGAGATCCATCAAAATGGTTATTAACATCTTAGAACACGAAGCTATATTTCAGCACTATTAACTATATTGTAAGGATAAAGACTAGATGAAACAACTAATTTAACACTAATTAAGAAAGTCAATAAACGTAGTAAATTAATTATCTCTATTTGAACGAAATATGGCTTACAAGCGTAATAAAAATACAATGGTAACTAAACGGACTAAACATATAAATCAAAATTGTATATTAAATTGTAACTTTCTATAAATATATATCGTTTTCAACATTTCAAAAACAAGAAGTTGAAAAGTCATTAAAGCTATTATCCAACTAATAAACTTCATTCACTTCCTAAAAATAAATATAATTGGAAGGGGAACAAGATTAAAAGTTGAAAAAAAAAAGAAGTATAAGTTAGTAATGGTTGGAACTTTCATAATTTGGGTAATATCATGAAAGGAAGCTATGCATGCTGAAATGGTGGCACATCAAATTATCGGAACGAAATGAGTTCATACCAATTAAGCATACTAAAGAATCCATTGAATGGTATAAGGCATTGAAAGCAGGCATCATTGGATTGCCAACTGTACAATTATACAATAAATCTGAACACTTTCAAAGCAAGACTTGTAGCACACAGTCAAAAACAGACCAAAAAATATCGATTATCAATAAAACATTCCCACCGGTTAGATTTCTGAATCAATATATCTCTCCTTATTTTCACCAAAAAGGAAAAAAAGAATAAAAAATTGTGAAAGGGAAAATGTGTGAGCTTTTTATAGTTCCCCTTTTTTTCTTTCTTCCTTTCAATCCTGGCCAACAACAACAACGAAAGAAAATGGAGAACAAAAAAAAAATTAGCATAGAATAAAATTGAGTGGAATAAGAAAGAATCACAAGCTACACAGTAAACAGATTGCTATAGTGTTGTAATACAAGAACAAAATGAGATTATAATGATATGTGTAAGATTATATGGACACGTTTAAAATGTGTTAGAATTATGACTTGTCTAATTAACTTTTGCGGAATAAAGGTATAGAAAGTAATTAACACATGTAGAATGTGTAAGAAAGAAGGAGGAGGACTATTGATACTGTGGAATAGAATCCTCCTTCGAGACTAGCCACTATTATGAAAAGATGAGCTTGCTCATAATTTAACATTCCATTCTACTACAATCAATTACCACTGGCAACAAATAGCTACGACTTAAACTATATCTATTTTATTGGGAGGAATAATTAGCTAAAATTAATAAGTTTCCAGTGGTGAAATCTCACCGGGCAATTTCCGAGACTTCTAAATGAATACACTACCAAGTGAACTCTCCTAAGGTGATCTTGATAAATTGGCGTCAAATGATGGAATAGAATAAATCTTTGACAAGTGTATCACACATCAACAAACGATCATCATAATGGATTGTAAATGCCAGTACGAAATCGCTACCATGTGTACCAAAAAGTATCGGAAATGAATAAAAATCCTATTTCCGAAGCCTGGATTCTTAAAAAATCCAATAATAATGACCATTGTCAAAGACTATCAAATTATAAAATCAATATTAGGAAACAATAACAAAAGATATGATAAGGTGCATTTATCGATACTAGATCAAGAGATTTTTTTTTTTACGAACTTCATTTTCTTTTTGCAACAACAATAGAACAATCCTAACAATAGTAATCTATCTGAACCAGTATTAATATCATTCATTGTTATCAAAACAAGAAGATTTAAATTACGAGAAAAATAAGCAAGCTGGCCAATTATGCCACCACTTCTTAATGGAGTTATTATAGAACTACGAGTGATACTTGATTTGTTATACGAATTGATTGAATAGTATTCCCAAGGCAGGATTACATTTACGAACAGTCTCAATTTTATATTGATAATCTTGTATTAAAGTATTAAATTGTTCTATATAGCTGTTACTCTCACATTTTAGTACACGAGGAGATTGGTGAATTTAATTAAAAGATTCAGATCAAGAGTCAAAACACACACAAGGGTTTGTTCTGCTTTTAGAACAAGTGAAGACTTATCATAGAATAAATTGTTATTCACAAGGTTACAAGGATTAGAGACCATGTAAAAATTACAATAATGTTAGTTGAAGTAAAACTCGAATAAATAAAATATATTAAAACTCAGTTAAACTCTATACTAATTATCACCAATTTTCTATAGAAATTGGAACGCTATTGAATTGTTTTGTTAGTAGTATTTAGTACAGTAATTAATATCTGTAACTAAATTGGAGAACACTGAACGGATCAAAATGAATCGAAGACATATCACAACCCAGTCAATTTGTTCAACAATATGAAGGGTTCAGCATTTATTACACAACCTATTGAAACATAAAAATGAATTCAAGATTCCTGATGAATACGTGTAACACAATTATGAGCATTTCCATCCAAACCAAATGAGTTCTATTTCCAATAATTTAAAAGAATTGAGTCCTTATTTATAATAACCAATTTTTTTTCTCGAGAAGTTATCAAAAATATAACGCCACTTCATTACCCAAGGAGTACCTTACACTAGATGGCCACAAAACTTATATCAGTACTTCCAAGATGACATTGCACATTGTAATCTGCAAACTAAGTTAGTGGCTTGTATTTCGTTAGTTGGGTACATACATATATATATATACATCCAACCTAGTAGTGTGATGATACTCGGTAGTCCGAAAACGGAGAAACTACTCAAAAAACCTTGCATATGGTTGGCGATGTTGTCTATACAACCTTACAGTGCAAGACTATTTAACCTTAGAATCTAGCAAGTCCAATAAACGTGAAGTTAAACATTTAAGGAAGAATTAGCGAAACATTAGTTTCAAAATTATACGAACAAAATTTCTCAACAACTCAAGTTCGATTATAATTTCCATAATCAAAACATAATTCTGTAACATGTACGTATATGTATGTATGTATACTCTAAAGAAGGGTATACTAACCAACAAAAATCAACCAACTAGTACTCATAGTAAAAAAAACTCACGCCATATTTTTTTGAAAAACTCATTAGTGTTTGAAGTTTGGTTTTATGTTTTGTGATTAATACTTCCTCTTTTTTTTTTTCAAGTTAGTTTGATCTTTTTTTTCAATACAGAAATTGTAGCAAACCCTTAATAAACAAACCCTTGATGAAACATCAAAAAATTTGCTCAACAAATTGAGTGATAACCATATTTGAGTAGACGACGAAGAAGAATAAGGAAAAGGGGGATCCCTCAATACGGAATACGCAACGAGGCAGGCGGGCGGGTTTTGATATTTTTTTTTTTTTTCCTACCAATCTGTACATTCCTTCCTTCTACCCCTATTCAATGCATACCCTACGCCTCAACTTTAAAGAAAAAACACCCTTTTAAATCATACCATAAATCGATTCTTCTCTCAATGTATGACTCAACAAATATTCAAGGCGTGACACAATGATACAAAAACAATAAGTCATGGATATATTGATATGATTTCATCTATGACAGTGACAAGGTTCAAGAAGAAGAATAACCTAGAGGATGGTGGTGGAGCTTGGGTAGACGAGAAAGAAACAAGGGGTTGGTGGTGTTTACCACTTTCATGGTTTTGGTTGATCTATTATTGAATCTGGTCCACATTTAACTCAAAGATTTCCAAATATAGCTGGTTATGAATAACAATTGTTTTGAATGGGCCAACGTTTTTTTTTTTTTGGTTGTTTTCAATTGTTGCCAGAAATTTCTTGGTGTTGCAAAAAAAAAAAAACGCAAACCCGTCGATTAACTTCTGTCAAAAACTTTAACTACCAACTCTCTTTAATAATAGTAACGATGTTATATATTGTTTTATAAAAAGCTATATATGTATATTAACAAAACAAATGTAAAAAACCCAGGAATTAAACAAAAATATGAAAAAAAAGCAAAAGAAAAAGTCAAACAGGAAATAAACAATAAAAGAATGTACAAAATATAATAATATTAACAGAATAAGACTGGAAAAACTAAAAGAATGAATGAATGGAATGGAATGGAAAGATTAGAATTGTTTGTCCTTGTTTTTTTGTATTAATTCTTTTAAATATGAATTGAATCACTAAATGAATGGAATGTAGATGCAGTAGATTGTGGTGGTGGTGCCAGACAAGTTGGAGTCAAAATTGGCGTGTTTGGTGTAGATGATGATGTAGATGAAATAGTTGTAGATGATGCTACTGGTGATGTAGAAATTGAACTAGTATTTGATGATGTAGTTAATGATGATACTCCAACTAATGGATTATTGTTGGTTGTAGTAGTAGAACTATTGGCAAAACAATAATTGTTTAATAAATCAGCATAACTTAAACTTGAAAAATCAGGTCTACTGAGATTCGAAGTGGTAGTGTTGGTGGTGGTGGTGGTGGTTGCATCTTTTCTATGACTACGTTGATGTCTTTGGGAGTATCTTGGTCTTTGTTGACTTGTGGTGGAAGAACCAATAATATCATTTGATGAGAATGATTTATTTAAGAATGGACGTGGAGAAGAAGATGATACTGTCAGTCTAGCACCACTGTTGAGTTCTTCAAAATTATTGAAAACAGAAAAGCTGCGTTGGGCAACGGGACTTGTTTTCTTTTTGATTTGTGTATCTTGTTGGTGTAACATTAATTTGGAAACCAATTCATTAAATTGAGGAAATTCATCATCTTTTTTGGTAGTTGTAGTTGTAGTTGCTACTTTCTTGCTGCCACCAACAGAAGTACTTGAACTATTGTTGTTGATGACTTTTCTATCAATACGAGTCAATTGAAATTGATAATTCTTACCAAAATTATTATCCCAATATTCAGTGTCATTAACTTGATATTTAATACACATTTGTAATTGAACATTTTTACCATCTGAAGAAATCAAATCATCCAAACTGATTTTAAACTTAAATTGATCAATTTTATTATCAATTGATTTGAAATAATTAATCACCGATTGTCCTCCAAATATAACACTAGTTTTCCAATTGTTTAAAGTCAATTTAAGGAAAACTTTCTTTTCAAATGCTAAATTTTGAACATTAACTAAACCATAAAGAAAAGTTTTACCATCTGTCTTTAACACATATGCTGAAGGTAACCAAACAATGGATTCTCTAGAGTTGACCATTTTTGGAATATTATGTGACGTCAATCTATATTCCTTTGAAGGAGCAGAAGTAGAACTATTCAATGAATTGGAATTAAACCCTGTTGTAGTAATAGTCTTTGCAGTAGTACCAGAAACAAATCCTGAATTTGGTAAAAATTTATTGGGCTTGCTAAACTGTTTTGGAGTTGACCAGTAATCATCTTCATTTTCATCATCATCTGAAGATGACGAGGATGAATTAATCAGTTTATTCCAATTCCATTCGAATCCCAGACGAAGACGACGATTTGGTTTATTTTTCAAAAATGTATATACATCATCATCAACATCAACATCTTCAAACCCAGATTCAAATTCACATGGAGGTGATGTGCAAGGAGAATTAGCTAATGACACCGTACTTGGAGAGTCACAACCATCAAATGTCTTGACATTAGCTAATCTTGATGCAAAACGAACCGATTTTCTCGTACTACCTTTATTCCCCATTGTGGATAATTGTGGTGTAGATAATGAACGTTGCAATAGACTTGACAATTTCAAGGATGATTTGACAATCTCACCAGACTTTTTACGAATTAGACTTGGTCTGGCAATGGTTTCTGTGGTATTGGTTGCATCATTACTTTCAGTAATACTAATAGATGGAGCAATGTTCACTTTGGGTGGCACATAATAGTTTGGTATTTGAATTTTCTTACGCACTTGTGATTGCACTTGTGATTGTGGTTGCACTTGTGGTGTTTGTGGAGATGGTGAAATAGTTGGCGACACAGATGATGCTGTGAATTTGATGGTAGAAGCATTTGATACTTGAGAATCGAGTGACTCAGAAGATGATCCATGTTTCAAATAGTTGGAACTATTAGCTAACAAGTTTGTGTATGACAAAGGTCTAATAGATTTTGGTGTGGCGGTAGTTGTAGAAACAGCGGTTTCTTTTTCCGTTATTGTGGCAGACATTGATCGATTGATTGATTGATTGATTGATATGCTAATAATATAAATGAAGTTTATATAACAAAAATGAAATAAATCAAAAAAACCAAAAAAAAAACAAAAGTTCAAATTAGTAATCCAGTTGGAAGTTGTCTATAATAATAAATGTGTCTGTATAGGACTGTGAAAGATAAGTGTAGAAAATATTTGGCTTTCTATTTCTTTGTTCTCTTTTTTTGTCTTGTGTTTAGAGTTCTTATCTCTATAATTATACTACTAAACAAAGGAAACTGTTATTATTGTTGCTAAGAACAAGTAGCTTTGGTTGTTACTGTGGTAGTAATAGTAGCAGTAGTAGTGATGATGGGTGGTGGTTGTTAATGATATATATATACAACAATGTATTTCCTCTTTTTCAAACCTTGAAGGGGGGCGTGTGAAAAATGTTACGTTGTAAAAACAAGAGGAGTGTGAAATGATATGTCAAAAGTAGTACTTAGTAGTGATGATGATGATAAGAACTAAGAACAAAAAGGAAATGACAATAAGAGAAGGAAAGAAGAAAACAACGAAAATAAAAAAAAAACAGATGAACTATTTGATATAATAAGATTTGTGGGAAGAAAGTGGTTATATATATATACTAGTAATATTACTAATGTGGTTTATTAAATAGGAATAGTGAAAATTCTTCATTTTGCAAAATTTTTGTTGGTCCTTTTATTATTTTTTTAGTGTTTTAAAAAAAATTTATTATATTTGCTTTTCCTTTTCTTTTCTTTTTCTTCTTAATTTCAATTGCTTTAATTAATTTTGTGGTGGATTTTATTTTGGGTTTGTGTCATTGGAAAAGAAGAAGAGGAAAAAGGAGGAGGAGAAAGAAGTCAAAAGAGGGGGTGCAAAAATAGAAAGATAGATAAATAGAAAGAAAAGAAGGAGGAAGGAGGGGGGGCGTGGAGAAAGAAAAAAGAATTTTCTACTTCGCGTGAAAATTAAAAAGCTTTTGTGGTGTGTTCTACCACCACCAACTTTAACTAATATTAGATCATGCATGCATCAAAACCAATTAGTTATTATTACATTGTTCACATACCAACAAGAGAAACTAACACAGGCTAATAATTCTTTATTCTTTTACAAATTACGCCTGTTGGGTTCTCACTGCACGTCAGAGTAAAAAGGAAAAAAAAGACAAGGCAAAAGTAAAATAACTTAAAACTCCGTGTTAGGCTTATTCGTCTTTTTTTGCCTCCATATCCGGAACTCAGGGTTATATCCATGATAATTGAAATATTTCTCAATTACTCGGATTTGAACATATAAGCCAACAAAGTTCAATTGAGTAATTATGGCGTTTATCTCT
>OBUW01000514.1_pt1 | contig 19784 bp, 8 predicted proteins | sample 1475761 | NCBI WGS metagenome assembly OBUW01 (sample SAMEA2579908, study PRJEB22360) | human gut metagenome | biome: human gut; feature: human-associated habitat; material: faeces | place: Denmark | collected 2008/2010
TATATATATATATATATACTAGAAAATACGGTGGTGTAGATATAAGTTATATGGGTGTGTGTGTGTGGATGAGTAATATGTGTTGAGGTTGTATCCATATATAGTGTTGAACATATAAGTTCTACAATAGAAAAGACTCAAAATATCATTATGAACAAGAATGACGACAGAAATAAATGAATCAATGAATGAAATTTCAAAGTTTTTTAAACGTTGAAAACTTCATCCATAATATATTCAAAAACAAAACAAAATAAAACAAAACAAAAAATAAGCTTTATTGATTTGAGTTGAGTTGAGTTAACTTGATTTATTGACATTCTCGTAATAATTCTTCCAAGATTTTGTTTTCCAATTCACTTTTATTCCCTACTCCTTTAAAACTTTTAATTCCCATTCTTCTTAACACTTGAATGGTCTTATCTCTAGGAAATCCCATACTTTCATATTGACCAACAATTTCATCATCAATTCCATACAATGCCGAATCACTCAATTTAGCTCCACCACCATTATTATTACTACTACCACTACCACTACCACTACCATCAACACCATCACTGGCATAGATTTTTGTCCAATAAGCAGCCGTTTCTTCAAATCCCGATTTATTACTTAAATAATGTTTAGCAACTTCTGCATCTTGGGGATCACTTGGTTCGGGTGATTGTAATAAACTTTGTAAAGAAATCAAACTTGATTTCAAAGTTAAAATTGGTGTCCAAGCATCTTTTAAAATATCTAAACATATAGCCCCCGTAACTGATGAAATATTAGGATGATAAATCTTGGTAATAAATTTCATTTGTGGAGGTTTAAATGGATATTCTTGTGGGATATCAATAGCAACTTGAAATAATCCACCTTCATATGGTGTGCCTGGTGGACCTTTAAAATATCCTGTCAAATGAGTCAAATCATTTTCATTATTCAAATTTAAAGATACACCTGATTGAGTATCTTGACGACATTCTTCTAATTCTTTAGCAATTCTTTTGACACGAGACATTTGTTTAGTTGTTTATGATCAAATATATTTGTAAACTGTGTTGCTGTTGCTGTTGCTGTTGCTGTTTATATTAGTTTTTTTTTTTTTCAAGTTTCAGTTCATTTTTCGTTTGTGCGTTTGTGTGTTTGTTTGTTTGTTTGTTTGCTGGTGGTGGTGGTAATGATAGTGGTAGTGGTAGTGGTAGTGGTATGCGGCACACGACTTGGGAATTCGAGAAAATTTGCCATCTTTATTTTCTTTTTCTTTGGACACACCATTAAAGACCCCAAATTTATTCCATTTCCAGGAAAATCGGAAAAACATTTAATCCTTTATACTCATAATAGCAACTAATAACAACAAAACGAAAAATAGAAAGCAAATAGTTTATATATATATAGATGCATGTATGTGTATTAGATAATAATAATAATAATAATAATAATAATTAAACAACATTAAAGAAAATTTTATATATAAGCTAGACCATTAAACTTAATTATAATTAAATTGACCCACTACTCCTTTAAGGAGTTGAACCTTTAACATTTATACTCAAAACATTGAAAATATTCTTCACTTCTTCAACAGAATCTTTAACAAATGGCAATTCAAAAAATCCATAATCCCCATTCTTAACCAATTCAGTAAATAATATAGTTAATCCCCAAGGATGTGGTTTATTACTGATTCTTCTTTCCAATAATACTCTAGTGATAATCTCTTGTACAACCAACTTATTACCATTACTGTTCCAAATATTGTTATTACTGAAAAAATGTAAAATAATACCAATGAACCAATGAGTATGACTATTTGGATATCTCAATTGATTAGCAATAGCATTGATCAAATGATATTTGAATTCAGTGTTTCCATAATTCATTAAATCAACCAATAATGCCACTTGTGATGACTTGGTATTAAATCCTCGATTGTTGGGTAATCTATCAGCAACACTGGATATTCCAACGTGCAACACCAACGCATTGATCAATTTTATATTGAAATTGATCGTTTCCTCATACCCTAATTCATTCACTTCTTTAGGCTGATTCAATTTTAATCCATTATAAATTGTTCTCATCAACCCTGGGGCAGGAATTCTTAAAAAGTTTTCAACGGGTTTCTTTAATCCAACTTTACTCAAATCTTCAATTGGTTTATAAAACACTACTGGTGATTCATTGATCTCAGGTAATCTTTCAACTTTTAACCCTTGAGTGAAAGGATCTGGTACATGGATATCTTTAGGTGTGGCCGATAAAACAATATTTCTTAATTGAATATATCCTCTTGGAATACTGGTCACCAATTGATAATGGCATTCAACTAAAAATTCAGGGAAATCATGTAAAATACCAATGAAAATTCTGTTGATGGCTTTATAAGTTACATTGATCACTTCAGGTCCTTGTTGTAAGTTTTCCTGTTCTTGTTCTTGTTCTTGATTTTGTTCTTTTGCATCTTTTGCATCTTTTTCATCTTTTTGTTCTTGTTCTTGTTCAAGTTCTTGTTGTCGTCTTAATGATTGCTTGTTGTTACCATAAATTTGTTGGAATTTCAAAGCCGAACTCAATAATTTGACCAATGTTGCATAACCTTTCCTCTCTGGTAATTCTAATAACTTGGGCAAATACATACGATGTGAAATCAATGAAATCCAAGCAAATGTAAAACCAGGTAAAACAATTGGCTGCAAGGCATTAAATAATTCTCCAAGATAATTATAAAATTCAACATCTAAATTAACAGTAACTTCTTCATCCAAAACTGAAGCATCACACCATGTCGATAACAAAGATGAAAAAAATCTGAAATAAGCACGTTCATTCCAATTGGCCTTTGAAGTTTCATGGTCATTAATTAAATTCAAAATAATTATTCCCAATACTTTCTTCAAATAATCAATAGCTTGCTTAGAATCTTCAACTAACAATACAATTCGAACAATCAACATAGCCAATGTATCAACGGCAAAGTATGTTTCATGTTGAGTTCTTGAACGTAATTCATGTTCAGTGGCAAACGATGTAATGGAAATCTCAATGGCCGCTTTGAAAAAAGTCTTTACATATTCAGGATTATTAAGTATACCAGATTGAATCAATCCCTTGACAAATTCAATCTGTAATTCATGTGTTGCATCGTCCCCATGAGTCAACAATCTTACCCATTCAGCAAATATATAACCCAATTGAGCAAATAATTGGTTTGAAGCGGGTGCTGCCTCACTCAAGAGTTTGAACAATGTACTAGTTGCCTCCTTTGCTTGTCTGTCTTCTTCACTTTGATCATTTGCTTGGTATTTAGATAAGGCATCTAATGTATTAGCAAATTCCGATCGTAACGCAATAGGACGCATCTCTTCGGAAGTAAAAATATTCGTCAACAAACTAGCAGCAAACTTTACTACAACCGGATTATTTGTTTCTTTAATCAATTTCCCAATAGATAAATCTAATTTAATTGGCTGGATTAATTGAACTTTCAATAATGAAAGCATAACTGGCATATTAAACTTACGTTGATCAGATGAGTGTACAAGCCACCAAATGACATCTTTGGCGGTAGAAGGTGAATACTCACACAATTTGTCTAAAATAACAACATAGATTTCATTACTCATTGGGTTTTCGTGCGTCTGAGTAAACAAACAGTTGACTGCATATTGTGCAGCCTTTAATAACAACTCAGGATATTTTATGGCATTGGTCTGTGCAATCACCAAAGCTTGAGTCAATGCCGCCATAATGGAATGGTTTGGTGGCAAATCTGCTAACTTGGTTTCTGTGACTTCAGAAACAAGTTGAACGGCTTTGTCACAGTTGGCAGTAATAGCAGTAAACAATTGTTCAAACGAAACAATATCATCAGGAACACCTTGTGCTTGTGCAATGCGTTCTTTCAGTTGTTGTTGTTGTGGTGGTGGCGCTGGTGCTGCCGCTACTACTGTAGATACTGGTTGTTGCTGTTGCTGTTGCTGTTGCTGCTGTTGCTGTTGTTGCTGTTGTAATGGTGCTAATGATTGTGTTTGTTGTTGTGTTATACCGGTACTTCCTGGAGGAGGTACAATTTGATCCACTCTTGCTTCTCCAAAATGTTCATAAATCTTCAATTGCTGTGCACTCAATCCGGTAAGTGCTAATCCTAAAGGATTTGGTAATCTCAACGAGTAATCACTGGCCCCTTCTGCAATAAATGGTTCATTTGGAGCTGTGGCAGTATGATGTTCACGCAAAAACACTTCTGTCTGCATTCTTGCCTCTATGATGTCAAGAATACTTTCACCTACCAACACATCAACAATATCAACACATAAACCAACATTGGCTTGAATGGCACTATTCAATTCAGCTAAAGGTACTTCATTTGGATTGTTGCCCAATAACTGCAACATAGTAGCCTCGATTGTTTCAACTAATGCTTTTCTTCCATTGCATGACACCATTGCATGAGACAACAGCAATGCCAATTTCTGATAACTGTTGCGAAATTTCTCAATATCACGTTCCGTAGCAAAATCCTTAGTGATTAAAGCTTTGGTGGTGGTAACAACAGTTTCCACAACTTTGTTACAAATGTGTGGAGTACATTCTCTAACTGCACGAGATAAAGATGCTTGAAATGCTCTGCGCAAATTTGCATGCTGAGTGAAAATAGAGTTCCCAATTAACGTGCTGAAACTGGTATCCAAAGCTGGTTCCGCTTGTTGTTGAGGTGGCAACTGCCCTGGAAGCTGTTGCTGCGGTGGTAATTGTTGCTGCTGTTGTTGTTGTTGTTGTTGTTGCTGTTGTAAAACATTTTGCATCTGTGGTTGGGAGATTCCTGGGAACTGTTTAGATTCAATAATTTGTTGTGGGAATGGTGCTTGGATATTATTACCCAATTGCGAGCCTTCTAAAGACAATCTTGTCATTTCATTTGCCAAATTCACTGATTGTGAACTGATACCAAACATTCTTGCTAATGCAGTTGGTTCAGGATTATGATTTCTAATAATAGTACTTTGCTCGATATCTTTGATCTTCATATTGAATGAATTCAACAACACTTCAATTTCAAATTTTAATTGTAATTTCAAATCAGCACATTCATACAACTCAGCTAAAACCTTCATAACCCCAACAACCCAAGGGTTTGGTGGTTTGAACACTTTTGAATATTGAGCCTGGTCCAAGATTTTACACACAAACGGAAGAATCAATGGCAACGAGTTGAAATCATACGCCTCCACTAATAAAAACTTCAATGCAATATAATCTCTTCTCAATGGTTTATCATTGGCTAATGTGATTCGTCCTAACCAAGCACCTAAATTCTTTAGTTGGTTTCTTTCGCTTCTTGAATCCTTAAAATTACGGATAATATAATCAACCTCTTTCAAAGAAACATTCAAAATATACTCAAAAAAGATTGGATTTGCTAACGACTTGACCAACTTGGAATATAATTCGTGGTTGTTTGGTTCTGCCTTGGCTCTGTCTGATACCAAATAATCTGAAAACCATGCGAAATAACTCTCAGTCAATACCTCTTGGATCTCAGATAATCTAAGATTTTCACCTGTCATATTGTTGACACTGAATAATAACTTATCTCTGATAGACTCTGGTGGTTCTTCTTGGGTTGCATAACCTATAGTTCTATCAACATAATTAATAGACTGGTATTTTGGACCAACATCTGGTGTATTAGTTTGAGTAGGAGCTGCACCAGTGGTACATGGAATACCATTAGCTGCATCCTTCACTATTTGGTACATCTTGGCATGCGCAGATAATGAACGACATTCCAACAAGTGTTTACAATAAATTGGATACTCATGCAATCTTGATTTGAAGTTGTACAATGATTGTACCGCAAATTTGAACAAATGTGAATCTTGCGGTTGGTTACAAGATTCCCAAATAAAATTCAATGCAACAGTTAAAGTCGTACCTTGAATCAAATCCTTTTCTAAAAGTGCACCAAACAACAAGGATGTTGAAGCTAATGCTGACAATGGATACTCTGAGAAAAACTTATACTCGTCCAATAAAGAGTGGATCATGCATGCAAAGACATCTTGACTGTGGAGATCATCGCTGGCCTTCATTTGAGTCAACATGTCAACAATTTCTTTAATCTCAAGCTCTTTGTTATACATTTTCGAATAATAAGCTTTCATTTCCATTTCAACAGAAGGTGGGAAGAATGGAGATTTCTCTTCGTTGGCCAAAATGGCTTCATCATGACCATTTCCGAAATTGATTAACCTTGGATAGGTTGTTAACAACAATAATTGAAGATTTCTCAACGTCTTAGCATCAACAACTCCATTACTCGATTTGATTTTTTCAAGTAAATAATAAACAGTAGGGATTTTCAAAACTTGATGAGGTGGGAGCGCTTGTTGCTGTTGAAGTTGTTGTGCTTGCTGAACCTGTTGGCCCCTTTCATAATCTTTTTGGGCCCGCTCGTCCAATGCTTCACACAATGCTTGATAGATGGATGTTTTGACCTGTGGATCTTTAAGCTTGGAGTCAATAACAGATTTGTAGTCATATCCAAAAAGACTGGATTCTACCAAAATTTTTATAGCAATTTTCAGATCAAATGCCCAAAAGATATCCAATATTTCTTGGGTCAATCCAAAACTTGATGCCAAAGTCAACACTTTGTCTGCTGCATCAATGGTTTTTCTGCTCTTATAGTAATCAGCCAACTTGATAGCGGCAAGTCCCGATTCCTTGAGTAAACGTACTACTTTGGGCAACGAAGGACTAGCACTATCTACCAACAAATAAAACAACGTGTCAATCAAGTCATTTATAAATTGGGATTTCTCAACGACAGTTAATGCAGCGGCCAAAATATATTCTGGGAACACACGATAATCATGCTCAAACAATTGATTTAAAAACGCGTTTAGTTTCTTATCTTGCTCACTCAATTGGTGTTGTTGTTGTTGCTGTTGCTGTTGCTGTTGCTGTTGCTGTTGCTGTTGCTGTTGCTGTTGTATTTTGGTTATCACTTGGATTTCTAGTTTACCCACATTAATAAATTTCAAAATGTTTCTTCTTGTTTGGGGAGTGGTTTTATCTTCCTCAAAACAATAAGCTAAATTAGGCAGCAACGATATATCATAACCACCCTGGGATGCATCCAGTGAGTGCAATATATACAACAACGTCTTATTAAACCACCATTCGTAGTTCAAGAATATATCTATTGGTTCTTGTTTGAAATCTAATGACGATAAAAACTGGGTAATGCTGCCAACTGATGGTTGGATATCTCTTTGTGACGAGTCAAATAAATATTGATGCACGTGATTAAACACTTCGTACCAGTTGACATTGAATTTCCCAGAGTTTTCAATAGATTTGAAACATGCTTGTAATTGAGCGCCTTTGGCATTTGAGCCTGGCAAGCTACTGGCAAAAGTCAATCCTTGGGATAACCCTTGAGACCCAGGTATCAATATTTCAGCTAATATTAATGCTATACCTTGATCAATTTCGTTGGGTTTGATCTGCAATAAGCTTGGTAACAATTTTTCTGGTAATAAATTTTCTGGACCAATTTCGATTAATAATTCTTTGAATGACATCTTTAATATATTTTGATAGAATTTGTTGACGGGTTCAATAGTTGATTTAAATGCTTTCAACGAGCTTAATGTTAAAAGCTTATGAATGAATGGGAAAAATGGAGTGTTTAATATACAATCTAATAATAATACCCAGTTGTAGTTTGCAGGGAATTCTTGAGATCTTAAAGATTTTAATAAATCGATGGAATTCTCTTTTATGTAACTGTCGATTTTTTCGTGAGATGTGGTATCAGCAAGCTTGACTAAAAATATAAAGGATAAGATTGGATCACACTTAAATCTCTTTACAAATTCAATAATATCAATGGCTTTGGTGTCAAATAACTTGGATAAATGAATAAACAATAAATCAAAGTATTTCAAGTCTTTTGTGATAACTTCAAGTTCTCTAGAAAATAATTCTTCAATGGATGTTAATTTGGTATTAGAATAATCGCTAAATCTAATAAAACTAACAAGTTTTTCGTAATAATTGTTAAGAACAATAGGGTTTAATACTTGTTTAGCTAAAATGAATCTGATTTGTTGGTAATGTGATTCTAAATTATCGTGATCAGCAGTTGTTAATAATATCGATAATTGATTGATAATAGCTTTGGTTAATTCGGGATTCTCTATTCTATAAGATGGCTCTTTTTTGACTTGCTGTTCTATTATTTGTTGGTGTTGGCCCAGTGGGCTAGCGTTTACTGGTGATGAAGACACGATAATAAATTTTTAATTTGATGGATTAAAAACTCACAGTTGAGGTGTTAGTTCAAGGTGATTTTTTTTTCTTTTCAATTGATAATAGATCGAAGAGGGGGACAATGTAACTTCGTGGTGATCAACTATAGGAATATAAATCAATCAAACGGATAAAAAGGATTAAAATTGGCAATTAGTAAAGTCCTCCTCGTTGTGTTGGGAAAATAAAAAAAATGATCTAAATCTATAACTTTGTTTGTTTGTTTGTTTGTTTGTTTGGTTGATTGTTGTAGTGGTATATGAGATCTAATCAGTAGTCAATATATACTCTAATGCAGCTTCTTGTATTTAGTAATTGCCTTGTTAATGAATTGATTCAAATAAAACAAGTTTTGGTTGTAGTCTGTGTCTGTATTTTTTTGGGTTTAGGTTTTGAGTGGCCAAAAAAAAAAAAATGGAAAATCAAAGAAGAAGAAAAAATTTTACTGTGAAGTGAAAGGAGTAGTGTATATGTTAACAATTAAATACCTACACATGAATAGATGTGTATATGCAACACAAAGCTCATTAGCAACTAGTAGTCTAATAGTTTCCACTTTGCAATCTAGATTGATGAAATATAGAAAGAGAAAGTGAGTTGCTTATTGTATTAATAGTTTACTTGTTGTGACTTACAAGTTCTTCTCTTTACTTGGAGCTACCAGATTTATATGGGTTCTCAGTAAGGAGTGGCATATAGTGTATGGCAATCAAAAAAGCTTGTAGAAATTGAAAAATCGATCATCGAGTTTATTCTTTCTATAAACGAGGGATATGTTTCAGTGATTATCTAGATGTTGTAGGTAGATTATCACTGTAATGTGAGTATGTCTGTAAATCGTGTGTCTCGTTATGTTTATTCTGTACTATTTTTTTTTTCTTTCAATCCCACTTCATTTTCTTGTTTAGTTTGATTCAATCCCAATTCCCATCATGGTGTACTACTTTACGGCGAAAGTAACCTCTAAAGACGATGAATTAGCTGATTTTGCTATTGATGATTCCCAAGCGGACGAAGCTACCATATATATGGGAAGAGATAAAGTAGAGAATGACCCATTAATTAAACATTCTCATCCCAAAAATATTTGGTTTCATGTTGACAAGCTTTCGTCAGCACATATCTATTTGCAATTGACCAAAGATCAAATTAAAAATTTCAAATCTTTTGAGAGTTTCCAAATAGACGAAGATTTGCTTAATCAATTAGGACAGTTGACTAAAGCTAATTCAATAAAGGGTAATAAACTAAATAATGTGTCTATCATATATACTCCGGTTGAGAATTTGCATACAGATGGGTCAATGGATATAGGTACAGTCACTTTCAAGAACAATAAGCTTGTGAAACGGTTTAATGTTGTGAAAAAAGAGAATGCTATCATCAATAAGTTAAATAAGACAAAGAAGGAAGTACCTACTGATGAGTTTATTGTCAAACAGGATGAGTTGATCAAAGAAATTGCTAATGAGAGGAAACAAGAAGAAAGAGAGGCCAAGGAGTTAAGTAAACAATACGAATATCAGAAGAAACAAAATGCTGACCCGTATGCTGATTTGTTTGCTAGTGAATCAACTAGCAAGCCTACCAATTGGTCCGAAGATAGTTTCTGGTGATTTCATTTTTCATAGAATATGTACATTATCAAGAATTCAAAAAAAACCTTTCAATATTCTTTTCTTTTTATCATTTATTTCATTCTCTCTTTTTGTATATAATCGACATGTAGTGGGATGGGAATATTTATGTGTATATATAAAAAATAAAGCCAAAAATGACGGGGTGGGGAGGGACTTCAAAAACGATAATGACAAAAGCTTTTCTTTATAAAAAAAAAAGAAATTAAAAGAATATATATCCCACCTAAAAAAGGACTAATCAAAACTAACATAATATGAATGTAAAACAAAAAGTTATCATTAAAAAGCAAAAACAAAAGGAAAGGATTTTCAAAATCTAAGCGTCCATGTTGACTGGGAATTTACCAGCAGCTCTTTGATCATCCCATTTTTCAACCCAATCCAAAGGACATAATGAAGTGAAAGTTTTGAAAAAGATTTTGCATGGTTCAAATTCTTCACCTTTCACATTGACACATTTGTGGTAATCAACGTAGGCTTGAGCACAATGTTTGGATTGGTTTTGGTTTGGGAATCTTGGGTCAAATTGTGGAGTTTCGAATTTAAAAGTAGCTGGATCGACTGGCATTATGTATGAATATGTTTAATAAGTAAAAGGATATGAAAAGAAGTATTCTTGATAGTGGGCGTGTTTTTTTTTTTTTCTTCTTTCTTCCTTTAAAGAGTTTTCCTGCCATCTTACGATTTTTTCTTTGAGTGAGTGAGTGAGTAAGTGAGTGAGTGAGTTGGGTAAGCACTGAATTTTCATTGGTTGTTGCAAAACCACACTACCCCCAATAGAATTTTCTTAAACAATAAAAGCAGAATTCCAATTGGTAGGTAGTGTCCAGATTACAAGATGTGTACCCAAGGCTAAATAAAAAAAAAAACAGTCCATCCTCTACCCACCAGCTTCACATCATTATTGTCAATTTACTTATTATAGTATGTTGTTTATTCCGTCTCTCTTTTCTGTCCCTCTAACTCGAATCAAACTGGATGGGAATGCTATATACTATACATTTACATATTATTTGTCTTGTTTTGTCCAATTAACTAACTCTATATTTGACACAATTGAATGTTTACCTATCACAATGTACAACACAGGCAATGTATAGATTTTGGGACCTTTGATTTCTTGTAAAGCTTCTTTCTCCAATTGTTTTGTATCGACTTTCTTATTTTCTTTCTCCGGTATGGGTTTATAACTAGGATTTACTGTACTATCAATATGTAGAAGTTTGTTATATTGATCTAATTTCTGTGATGGTTCATGTTGTTGTTGTTGTTGTTCATTCTGTTTTTGTTTGACGATTTCTGTAATACATATTAGTTTGGCAATTGAATTCGATAATCCAGTTAAAAGTATTAGTTTATCTTGTTCGATAGATTTGAATATGACTTCAACTTTATTTTTGATTGAATCATTTTTCGTGATCTTAACCACTTTTATGTTGTCCTTGTCTAATAATTGTTTCCCTAATTCATTGAAGATATGATTTGATTGTTTACTATATTCAGTTTCTAATGTTGATTCAGCCATATTGTGATATGATATGATATGAGATGATGTAGTGGGTACAACTGTTTATCAATTTTAAATGAAAATAAAAAAACTAAATAGAAGAGCCAGATGAAGCTAAAAAAAAAATATCTTGGGTTTTTGGTTTTTCTCTTTTTCAACGGTTTAACCCTTGCCAGGCACAGTATAGTTCACACACGAAATGACTTGTTCTGTTTTGTTCTGTTCTGTTCTGTATTATCAGATCTTAATTCGGTCTTTTCCAAGTGACTTGTTCTTAAAACAGCAAAAACATAATCATTAATAATAAAAATATTAATAATAATCAAAACTAAAACTTAAAACACTACTTAAAAACAAATAAACTAATAATATATGTGTATATAAAAAAATAAAAGACAAAACGAAAACTTCACCTCACCTCAACCCCTTCATTTCTTCTTTCCTACTTTCCTACTTTCCTTCATTCTAAACTTATTATCTATTTTTATGCACATTAAAACTAGCAGGAGAATTAGATGATTGACTACTATCATCTTTACATAAACTAGTTCTTAAACTACTACTCCGGAAACTTGATTTTGAACTATTTGATCGACTTATAGTTCCAATGATTATAGTTGTTGAATCAACAGCTCCAAATCGATTATTGGTACCTAAATCTAAATCACCATAAAATTGAGTCAATTCTAAAATTTGGGTTTGAAATTCTTTTAATCGATCATTATTGGGTGCACGAGAATTACGTGTTGTCAAATTTCTATAAGGGGATTGGTTTAATCTTCTTCTTTTTCTATTATCATTATTATTAATTAGTGATAAGGATGTATTCATTGCACCATTAGCATTAGCCATAATACTGCTACTATTGTTGGTATTATTAGTTATGGCAGTAGTAGTTGATGGTGGAATTGTTGTTGATAAGCCAGCTGCATTAGTTGGCAAAACCATACTTCTATTATTATAATAATAACCATTATGACTATTGTTGTGGTTATTACTGTTGTTATTATTGTTATAGTTAGCAATTATTGAACTGATTTCCATGCCATTTAAATCGGGATTTTTAATGATGGGGGTGACAAATCCATTCAGGTGTAATAAATATTCATTGCCTTCAGTATCAAGCAATTTTGTCAATCCAGGGAATGATGTTGACAGTGGTGTTGACAGAGTCATTTGAGGAAGAATGTCATCATTTATAGATTGACCATAACCATCAGGACCAAATGTTAATACTTCTCTACCTTTAATTAACTCTTTCAATTCTTTTACACCAGCTACACTTTCAGTGTCTGAACTTGAACTTTGATCAATATTGTGAAGAGGGATAATTTCATTTCTTAGTGGTTGTGATGATCCTGTTGCCATTACCAAAGGTGGTGAGGGTGAAAGAAGGGGTGGTGGTGAAGTTATAACAGGCAATTGTAGTTGAACTGGTGTTGGTGATGGTAGGGGTAATGGAAACTGCATTGGAAGTGGGGGTGGCAGTGGAGGTGATGATGGTGATGGCGATGGCGATGGCGATGATGTTGGTGATGGGGTTAACATTGGTGAAACTGAAGCAGAAGCAGAAGGTGAAGGTGAAGCTAAAGGTAAAGGTAAAGGTAAAGGTAAAGGTAAAGGCAAAGGATCTGATAAAGCCAAGTCTGAAGTTGAAGGTGAAGATGGTAATAGTAACCGTGGTAGGGTTGGAACAGGAGGTGGCTCATCAGATGTTATTCTTGAAGGTAACGATGCTGTTGACAGTGTTGATGTTACTGTTGAAGTTAGTGAATTTGCTGATATTATCGGTGATAATCTAGTTCCATCATAAGGTAAACCTTCATTATTTTCAACAGTATATATGACAAACAATGGTATTCTTTGATAAATAGTTGATTGAAAATGCATTGAAAATAACCTATTTGAAATAGAATCCAATATTGAATTTATGGCAATGGTTCGTTCAGAGTCTTGTTCATCGTCATCTTTCTTTTTTTGTTGTTCTAGTTCTAGTTGTTGTTGTTGTTGTTGTTGCTGTTGAATGTAATGATAAACGCATTGAATAAATACTAATGCAAGTTCAAAATATTCTTGAATAGCTAAATTATTCATTTTATTGGCCCTCCCCTTGTTGTTGGATAATAATTGATTGGTTTGTTTTTCAAAACTGTACTTATGAATACAGGAAGGGGGTGGTGGTGGTGGTGGTAGGTTATTCTGGTCAATTTAATATTAATAGTGTTTTTTATCCCCAACACAGACCTGTTTTCTTTCTCTTGTTCTTTTGCTCTTGTTGAGTTGTTGTACGGACAAGTTTATTCCACCCACCAATAAGTATGTATTATTCCCAGCTATGGTAGACAGTTACAATATACTTGTGTTAATACTACGTCCAGCTTGTTAAAAACTAAAGTAATTTTATATAATTTATACAATCAAACAGTTAAAAATGAGAGTAGAAAAGCAAAATAAAAGGTTAAGGTGGTTGTTGTTCAGTTTCCAATAATGTTTTTGGACACCTTTTTCATAACAAAATAGTTATGTTAAGTATTAATGAATCACAAAAGCCAGTTCATTTAAAGAAAGTTTAGGATTAAAGAAAAAATAAAGTGGTTACACATTTATACATCTTGTTTATTAAATATTATGTTATACTATAATATCTGGAGGGGCAAGTAAAAAATAGGTTAACAATGTTTTTGCTTGTTGTTTCCAGAAGCTGATTAAATAGTAGATTGATAATATTTGTGGTGGTTAATGGTTTTATGAAAATACTTATCATACAATATTTAACTGCAAATAATTGCGAAAAAATAGTGTTAAAATAGAAATTGTCTTAGACCCACACAAATATACAACCAAAACTATAACACTTGTACTCCAACTGATAGTAATAAAGGAGTTTATCATTCAGAAGTTATAAGTGCTTTTCAACGTATTATTTAACCTGTCGCAAGACTAATTGGCAATTATCAAGACATTGCTAAACCAGTATTATTGTGCTGTCCCCATAATTTTTTCAGAGTCAAAAAAGAAAAAGGCCACATAAAAATATCTAGGCCAAACTGAACAACTAATCAAAAATGCTAATCTAAAGAGAGTTAAGGTTGATTGCCAAAATAACAGCTATCGAAAAAATTAATCAAAGATTGTAGTAACTATTGATAGTTCTTGTATGTGAGAGCCGCGTAATATTACTCATTTCGGAGGGCCAACTCCTTCTCCACGTGATTCCGGTTATCTCCGACGATAAAAAAAAACCTGAAAAAAAAAAGTTTTTGTCGAACAAAAAATTGATAACAAGTGGTGGTGGTGGTAGTGGTGGTGGTAGTGGGCAGTAATAGTAGTAATAGTAGTAGTAGTAGTAGTCGTGGTGGCGGGGAGGGGGGAGAAGAGAGAGAGAGAGAGAATTTTTGAAGCAATCAAAAGAGCTACCAAAAAGAAAGAAAGAAAGAAAGAAAAAAAGGAAAAGTTCCGTTTCTCCAGACTTTCCATTGGTCTTATATGACTCTCTCTCTCTCTCTCCATCCTAACTAAATAATATTATTAATCAACAACAAACAACAACAACAACAACGATAAAAAATGATTGTCTCTCCTTCTCTTCCTCCTCCTTCTTCTTCTTCTTTTAAATATTTGAAATTTTTTTAATACTCTTTTCTTTATTTCTTTCTTTTACTTCTTTACATACACCAAGTAATAACTATTCAATTACTTTTTATTTTTATTCTTTTGAATGTTTAAAACATTAACAACTTCAAAAGTAATAATCAATAAATTCAATTATAAATTAATTAAACCAATTTCTTTAACAAATTTTAAATCAATTTCAACTACTACGACTAATTTATTCAACACCAATAACAATAAAATGTCTTTCCAATATAAACAACCTGAACATAAATTGACTTTAATCCCTGGTCCAATTGAATTTTCTGATGATGTTTTGGCATCAATGGCAACACCTTCACAAGCTCATACTTCACCAGAATTCATTTCTACTTTCCAATCAGTGTTGAAAAGTTTGAGAAAAGTATTTAAATCCACTGATACCAATACTCAAGGTTATGTATTGAGTGGATCAGGTACTTTGGGTTGGGATGTTGCTTCAAGTAATTTGTTGAATCCAGGTGAAAAAGTTTTAGTTTTAAGTACTGGATTTTTCTCTGATTCATTTGCTGAATGTCTTAAAGTTTATGGAGCTAATGTTGATGTATTGACAGCTGAAGTTGGTGATGTTGTTCCATTGGATAAAATTGAGCAACAATTACAAAAGGAAAAATATTCTGCCATTACTATAACTCATGTTGATACTTCCACTTCTGTAGTTAGTGATGTTGAAGCCATTAGTAAAGTTGTTAAAAAAGTTTCTCCTGATACTTTAATTATTGTTGATGGGGTTTGTTCTATTGCTGTTGAAGATTTAGAATTTGATAAATGGGGTATTGATTTTGCTTTGACTGCATCTCAAAAGGCTATTGGTGTTCCAGCAGGTTTATCAATTTTTTATGCCAGTGAAAGAGCTTTAGCTAAAGCTTTAAATAAAGAAAAGGAATCAACTTTTTTTGCATCTTTAAAGAGATGGACACCAATTATGAAAGCTTATGAAAGTGGCAATGGTGCTTATTTTGCTACTCCAGCTGTTCAAACCATTACTGCTTTAAAAACTTCATTAGATGAAATTTTGAGTCAACCAATTGATGAAAGATTTGCTAAACATGCTCAAGTTTCTGATAAATTCAAATCTAATGTTGAAAAGTTGGGTTTAAAAATCTTGCCTGTTGATCATAAAGTTGCTGCTCATGGATTAACTGCAGTTTATTTCCCTGATGGAATCAATGGACCTGATTTATTGAAAAAATTATCTGAAAAAGGTTTTGTTGTTGCTGGAGGTATCCATAAGAAATTAGTTGGTAAATACTTTAGAGTTGGTCATATGGGTTATTCAGTTTATGCTGGTCATGTTGATAAATTAACTAAAGCTCTTGAAGAATCATTAAATGAATTGAAATAAGCAATTTAGTAATTGAATTTAGGTCACTAGATATTTATGCAAAAGTGATATATAAATAAATGAACTTATATACAAATATATATATTTCTGATTTATAACACATATCTGCAATGACAACAGTTCTTCTATGGGGTTAGAGATAGTTGGATGTCTTTCAAATGTTAGCCCCCCGAATGACAAAACTAATACCTTCCACAGTGATCAATTATTATGAAGAGCTGTCGCAAATTAATTTACTCTAAAACTACTCAACCAGTAGGTTTATTAATCTTTTCTGGCATTGATGATATTAATGACATATATGGGATAACATATTAAGAAGTCGCTTCCGAAATCCGCAAAAGTTTACTTCTTCTGGAGGAGGACGCACACATTAAATCCTGACCCCATACAAAATTAAAAGTTACAACAATCATCAAGAAGTTTGAAAGAGAAAAATTGTCCGACCGAATAGGATGCCACACTTTTAATTTTCTTTCATTTATATATAATTACTTCCATTTTCAATTTCATTTTCACTTTATCATTGCCATCACCTTCCTTTTATATATTTATTCATTGTATACTTTGATTAGAATCACAATTTTTGTTATAACCATACTCCCCCTCCTCCTTTATTTGAGTTCAGAATCAATCCAACTCAATTACTTACTAGTCAACATACACAGACACACACAATATCATAGATGTTTATTAGAAATGTTAAATTGATAAAACCATCTCCCGTGAGGTTTATATCACCAATACCTTTTAGTTTTCCTATTTCTAGATCAATTAAAATATCAAGTATTAAATATTTCACTAATAAATCAACTTCTAATTTCAAATCGACTTCATCATCATCATCATTAAAATCGACTTCGACTTCGACTTCGACTTCAAAGACAACACCCAAAACATTACTGAAACCTCCACCCAAGGTAAAACCACCAATACAAGATAATGATACTACTAGTAGTGGTAGTAGTAGTAGCGAAAATAGTGAATCATTTATGTTGAAATCATTATTTAAAACCATTTGGCCGAAAAATAATCTTAATTTCAAAATTCGAGTAATCATTGCCTTATCATTATTAGTTGGTGCCAAAATTTTAAATGTTCAAGTTCCATTTTATTTTAAACAAATTATTGATACGATGAATATTGATTGGACTAATGAAGTCGGGGTATTTCTGACCGTTATAGGAAGTTTAATTTTAGCTTATGGTGGAGCTCGATTTGGTGCTGTATTATTTGGAGAATTACGTAATGCCATTTTTGCTAGTGTTGCCCAACTGGCAATTCGTCGAGTTGCTTATAATACATTTGTTAAATTATTAAATATGGATTTACAATTTCATTTAAGTCGACAAACTGGTGGATTAACAAGAGCTATTGATAGAGGGACTAAAGGTATAAGTTATGTTTTATCAGCTATGGTATTTCATATAATCCCAATAACTTTAGAAATATCGATTGTTTGTGGAATTTTGACTTATAATTATGGTGCTTCATTTGCTGCTATGACATTTGTGACAATGTTGGCATATTCAATTTTCACTATTCAAACAACAGCTTGGAGAACTAAATTTAGACGTCAAGCTAATAATGCCGATAACCAAGCTGCTAATGTAGCATTAGATTCATTAATTAATTATGAAAGTGTCAAAATTTTCAATAATGAATTATATCAAGCGTCAAAATATGATAAAGCATTAATGAAATATCAACAATCAAGTGTTAAAATAGCTACTAGTTTAGCATTTCTTAATAGTGGACAAAATTTTATTTTCACCCTGGCATTAACCGCAATGATGTATATGGGATGTCAAGGTGTTTATACTGGTGAATTAACCGTTGGTGATTTAGTATTAATTAATCAATTGGTATTTCAATTGAGTGTGCCATTAAATTTCCTTGGTTCAGTTTATCGAGAATTAAAACAATCTTTATTAGATATGGAAAATTTGTTTCAATTACAAAATCAACCTATCAGAATTAAAGAAATCCCCAATGCTCCACCCCTTAAGTTAAACAACAACAACAACAACAACTACAACAACAACAATAGTTTACCTGGAGAAATTAGATTTGAAAATGTACTGTTTGGTTATCATCCAGATCGTCCAATTTTAAATAATGCTAGTTTTACTATTCCTGCAAGACAAAAAGTTGCTATTGTTGGACCTTCAGGGAGTGGTAAATCAACGATATTACGATTAATATTCCGATTTTATGATATAAATCAAGGTCGTATTTTAATTGATGGACAAGATATTAGTAAAGTTCTGTTAGAATCATTACGTAAATTAATTGGGATTGTGCCTCAAGAAACCCCATTATTTAATGATACAATATTAGAAAATATTCGTTATGGTAGATTAGATGCTAGTGATGAAGAAATATATCGAGTGATTAATCAAGTTCAATTAAATAAATTAATTGATGATTTACCCGATGGTGTTCAAACTATTGTTGGAGAACGAGGGATGATGATTTCCGGTGGTGAAAAACAACGATTAGCCATGGCAAGATTATTATTAAAACGGGCTCCAATTACATTTTTCGATGAAGCAACATCAGCTTTAGATACTCATACTGAACAAGCATTATTGAAAACCATTAGACTGGTTTTTAAACAACAACATCAAACTAATGTAAGTATTGCTCATAGATTAAGAACTATTGCTGATGCTGATAAGATAATTGTTTTGAACAAAGGACAAGTAGTTGAAGAAGGAACTCATTGGCAATTATTAAATGAACAACCTAATTCATTGTATGCTCAATTATGGAATATTCAAGAAAATTTAGATATTGAAAAGGAATTATTACAAGGTGACGAGGAAGAAGAGGAATTAACAGAGAAATTGAAACTTGATAAACAAGAATTGGAACAAGAAGCAAAATTATTCAATAGTCAAACTTTTGAAAAGAAGTAGAGTTAAGTACATGTAGAAATGAACGAAAAAAATATATAAAAAACAGTAAGTAAATATATAAAAAAAAAAAGTATAAATAGAAGAAGAAAGAATAAAAACAATCTTCAATAAATAAATAAAGCCCAGAAGCCCCACTCATAAAAATCTTTTTGTATAAGAAGAAGTGAAAGTTGGTGGTGGTGGTGGTAGTGGTGGTAGTGATAGTGATGTGATATCGGAAATAACACCGGTTGGTTAATTCCCGGGATTATCTGCACAGGTTTTTTCTCCATTGATAAAAGAAAATTTTCATTGTTTTTTTATTGGGGGGGGAGAGTTAGGGGTAGGGGAACAGATGGAATCAATCAAAAATTTGCCCCCCCCCCCCCCCCCCCCCCCCCCCCCCCCCCCTCTTCTTTATTTATATA